>Ga0214927_100012_pt1 | contig 243385 bp, 237 predicted proteins | sample Stichaenrichm16X_FD_168612 | JGI IMG/M metagenome (GOLD analysis project Ga0214927, IMG submission 168612) | Xylose enriched microbial communities from anaerobic bioreactor in Madison, Wisconsin, United States - 16X | ecosystem: Engineered > Bioreactor > Anaerobic > Unclassified | place: USA... | reverse complement strand
GAATGCATGGCCTGTTTCTATTATTGCTATTTTACCACGTTTGTATTGCGACAGGTGAAAAATGACTGACTGCTATAAAAAAACAAAGCCTAGAGCGTTTCCCTCTAGACTTTGTCGACAGTCTGAGGAGCGCCGCAGCGGGTGCGGCGCTCCTGTGGTTTTAAAGCAACGGTGCGAAAAGTCTGAGAAAAGCGTGGGCGAACTGGCGGATCAGCGGCAGGCGTTCGCGCTGATAGGTCTGGGTGACCTCGTGGCATAGGGTGAAGGTGTGGTTGAAATCGGCGAGGATGTCCTGAATCACCGGCACCTTGATCAGCTGGACGCCGCACTCGAAATGCAGGTATAGGCTGCGGTAATCCAAATTGATCGTGCCGACCGTCGCGGCCTCGCCGTCGCAGACACATTGCTTCGCGTGGATAAAGCCGGGCTGGTATTCGAAGATGCGCACGCCGTTCTGCACCAGCTGGGAATAATAGGACCGGGTCAGCGCGTAGACAAGGGGCTTGTCCGGTACGCCAGGGGTGATGATGCGCACGTCGACGCCGCGCTTGGCGGCCAGGCCGAGCTCCCGGGACATTTCGTCGGTGAGGATCAAATAGGGCGTCGTCAGGTAGAAATAATGCTTGGCGTTTTTGATCAGGTTCAGGTAGACGTCTTCGCCGACGTGTTCAAAGTCCAAGGGGCTGTCCGCGTAGGGCTGGACGTAGCCCTCGGCGCCATCAACCGGTTCCCAGGGGGCGAAGTATTTCGTGTCGATTTCGTCCGGCGTGTCGGTGTTTTTGACAGCGTTCCACATTTCGAAAAACATCAGCGTGAAGGAGCGCACGGCAGAGCCCTCGAGGCGGATGCCGGTGTCCTTCCAATAACCGTAGGGGTGGGTGATGTTGAAGTATTCGTTGGCGAGGTTGTAGCCGCCGGAGTAAGCGACCTTCCCGTCGATAACCGTGAATTTGCGGTGATCGCGGTTGTTCATAAACACATTGAGGAAGGGAATGACTGGATTGAAATCTCGGCACTGAATGCCGTCGGCGGCCATTTTCTTGATAAAGCTCTGGTTGATGAAGCCGATGCTGCCGATATCGTCGTAGAACAGACGCACCTCGACCCCTTCCTTAACCTTTTGTCTGAGGATGTGGTAGATGCCGGCGAAAGCTTCTGCGTCTTCGATCGCGAAGTATTCCATAAAGATGAAATGCTCGGCGCGGCGCAGGTCGGCCTTCATCGCCTCGAGGGCCTGGTCCGCCATATCGTAAAACCGAACAGCGGTGTTGTCGTAGACCGGGTAGGGGCCGTAGTGGCGGACGTAGTGGCAGATATTGGCCAGCGCCGGATCGGTTTCCCGGAGCTTCTCGGCAACGGCGGCATCCTGCGCCATCATCGGGTGCAGCAGCTTGTCGATGGCCGCGTAGCGCTCGCGCATGGGCTTGGTGACGTTGATCCGCCCGCCGAGGGCGTACAGCAAAAGCCCAAATTCCGGAAAGAGCAGGATTAAAATGATCCACGGCATTTTGATACCGGCATTGCGGCGTTCGCCGAAAATGATAATACTGACGATCAGCGACGCGATGCGCACACAGGTGTGAATCCAGGCGAAAGCGGTGTAGAGCTTGACAAAAACGGCGTATAGTAAATAAAACTCCAGTGCAATAATTGCGACAGTGAGTACCAATCTGGCGACGCCATTCTGGACGGCAGCTTTTTTTTCAGTGCGCATAAATAGGAAATTCCTTTCAACAATTTCCCTTTATTGTAGCGAAAATATCATTGAAAAACAAGCAATGGGCGTGTACGGGACACAGAGTGAAAGGTAGAATGCAAAATAAAATTTTATTGTTCTCCGAGTTTGATGTCCTGAATGGGATCACCGTCACCGCTGCAGCGTTCGTACTCGAGATTTAAGATCGTGTCGACAGCCAGCTTGCCGTGTTCGTCGAGACAATTATATTTGTAGAGACCTTCAGGTTCAGAGAGGTGGTTCTGGAGCAGCAGACTTGGATCGGCGTCGCGGGTCCAGCCCATGATGTACGCGGGCGAAACCTCGAGCACTTCGGCAAGGGCTTCAATTTTATCCGACGGAATGTTGGTGACGATGTCGAATTCGTATTTATACATGGTCTGTTTGGAAACACCGATAATTCGAGCCAACTGTTCCTGACGGAAACCGCGCTGCATCCGAAGGCTGCGAATGCGCTTTCCTTTGGTGATGACTGGCTCTTTAGTTTGAGTTGTGGTTGTTTTTTCTTTTTTCATTGATTATCCATCTCATTTATACATTTTGATTTATTTTTATTATAGCATGTAAATAAATTTTAATACAATTATAACTTGACAACCTTAGGAAAAGGTGAGAGAATAAAATTCACTAAGAAGATACTTAAAAACAAAAACAAAAACAAAAAGGAAAATGGTCGACACAATTAAATTGCGTAAAATTATGAAAGCACAGGGATATCGAGACGACGATCTGGCTGTTGCAATCGGTCTGACGCCGAATGAATTCGCTAAGCGCATGTCGAAAAGTGTTTTTGGAACGGATGAAATCGAGAAAATGATCGATATTTTGCAGATCGAAGATCCGGAAACGATTTTTTTCAAATAATTCAATTTATTCACGATGAAGTTGTTATTTCAACGCGGTTCCACTGTATTTTGAAAGTTTCGCTATACATTTAATTGTTTCGCTCAGATTGAGCGTTTTTTTATGCCCAAAAACAAAAATCACGAGGGAGTATCAGCATCGCTTATACGCAATTTAATAGTAACTTATTTTGTCAAAAAAAACAAAATTTATTTGATAAACTGAAACCGTATTTTTAATTAAAAATAAAGAAACAGTTTGCGATTTGATAAATCGCTAGCTGCATAGACACATTGACAAAATTTCAGGAATTTGTCGGCCGCAGGAGGATCGCGGTCATCACTAAGGCAGAGCGAGACCAAAAAAGCGTTTGACCGAGACCATTGTCTCAGCCAAACGCTTTTATTTTGCGGCAATACTGCGCGTTTACGCGTCTTCGCTGTCGGACAGGGCTTCGCGCTGTTCAACCAGCACCTTTTTGCCGTAGCAGGCAAAGGTGGCTTCAACGCGTTCAGCGTCGGGCTTCTTTGTGAACAGCGAGACGACGGGTACGATCACGAGGCCGGCGATCATGCAGAAGGCGCCAGCGTTGATCGGCGACTGGAGCACTGTCGGCAGGTGGGCGCCGGCAAACAGATCGACGAGCATGAAGCAGACCGCGAAGATGAAACTGCACCAGCAGCCCGCGGCGGTCGTGCCTTTCCAGTATAAACCGTAAAGGAAGGGCGCTAAAAACGCACCGGCCATCGCGCCCCAGGAAATGCCCATCAGCTGGGCGATGAAGGTCACGTTCGAGTGGTATTGAATCAGCGCGATGACGACGGAGATCGAGATAAAGACGACGATTAAGACGCGCATAATGGCGACGAGGGTGTCGTCGTTCATGTGCTTTTTAGACTGGCCGCGGATCAAATCCAGCGTGATCGTCGAACTGGACGTCAGCACGAGGGAGGACAGCGTCGACATCGACGCGGACAAGACCAGCACGATGACGATGCCGATGAGAACGTCCGGCAGGCCCGAAATCATCGTTGGGACGATCGCGTCGTAGCCGTCCTTGACCACGTCGACCTGACCGGCAAACAGGCGGCCGAAGCTGCCGAGAAAATAGCAGCCGCCGGCGACGATGAACGCGAAGATTGTCGAGACGACAGTACCGGTGTCGATGGATTTTTCGCTCTTAATGGCGTAAAATTTCTGCACCATCTGCGGCAGCCCCCAGGTCCCCAGGGAGGTCAGCAGGACGACCCCGAGCAGGTTCAGCGGATCGGGCCCGAAGAAGGATGCGAAGACGCCGGGGGTCTTGGAAATCGTCGGGTCGCTGACCCGGGCCATTTTGTCCAGCGCTGCCATGAAGCCGCCCTTGCTGGCGAGCACCGCGGCAATGACTGCGACAATGCCGACCAGCATGATCAGCCCCTGAATAAAGTCGTTGATCGCCGTCGCCATGTAGCCGCCGGCGATGACGTAAACGCCGGTTAAAATCGCCATGACGATGACGCAGACGCTGTAGTCGATGTGGAAAGCCATGCCGAAAAGACGGGACAGCCCGTTGTAGAGAGACGCCGTGTACGGGATCATGAAGATAAAGGTGATGACTGACGCGGCGATTTTCAGCGCGTCGCTGTCGAAGCGCTTGCCGAAAAAGTCGGGCATCGTCGCGGAATTGAGGTGCTGGGTCATGATGCGGGTGCGGCGGCCCAAAACTGTCCAAGCGAGGAAGGAGCCGAGCAGCGCGTTGCCGATTCCGGCCCAGGTGGCGGCGATACCGTATTTCCATCCGAACTGACCGGCGTAGCCGACGAAAACGACCGCAGAGAAATAGGAGGTCCCGTAGGCGAAGGCCGTGAGCCAGGGCCCGACGCTGCGCCCCCCGAGGACGAAGCCGTTGACATCCGTCGCGCGCTTTCTGCAGGTGAAGCCGATCGCGAGCATGACGGCGAAGAAAATGAGAACCAGTGCGATTTTAATAGCCATAAAATTCAATAACTCCTAAATTTAATAAATGATTAAGATTGATTATAGCATAAAAGCAGAAATTCTCAAAAAAAGACAAAAAAATAAAGCCTTGAGAGGCTTAAAATAAAAAAAGTGGTGCGCCAAAAGGGATTCGAACCCCTGCCCTTTCGGTTCGTAGCCGAACGCTCTATCCAGCTGAGCTATTGGCGCATCTGCTCTCAAAAAGCTTACTTGATTATTATAGCAGTTCAAAAATAAAAATCAAGTCTTATTTAAAAAAAATTCAAAGGAAATAAAAAACACCGGTTAAGCAGTCGAAACTGCAAAACCGGCACCGTTGATTTTAAAATGAATCGCAGGCTTATTCGTCGTCGTCGTCCCGGATGAACAGGCGCGAGGAACGGTTCGTGTAATGATGGGTTTTGGGCCGGCGTTTGCGCTGAGTGGCCCATTGCGGCGTTTCCGTATGAGAAGCGGTTTCGGCGGCAGAGGCCGAAGGCGTGTGGGTGCGCATCGCTGATTTTCGAGCTTTGAGCTGTGAGGTTCTTTTCGCTGACGCTTCAGCCTGACGGACTTTTCTCGGTTCCCATTTCGTAGTCGCGTCGGCAGCGGGCTGCGCAGTTTGGCGTGCCGGCTGTGCCTGACGGATTGTCTGAGTGTCAGCACGCCGCTTGCTTTCAGGCTGCTGGACGTGGACCCGCGGCTGTGCAGGCTTTTGACGCTGTGTTGTGGTGGCCTGTCTTTGAACCTGAACCGGTTTCGTATGACGCGATGGGGTGCGTTCTGGCTGATGAGCCGGTGTTTCCTGTTTCACTTCGGTAAAGATCGGTTCGCGCTTTGGTCTCGGTTGGCTCTGTGTGGTGGTGCGTTTTTCAGCTCTGCGGGGCTGCGCCGTACGTTTTTCAGCGGACTGGTGCGCTGTGCGCGAAGTGCTGCGGCTGCGCTTTTCGAAATCTTCGGCCAGCACCTGTTTGGCTCGGGCCTTGGCCTGGGCCTGTTTCACGGCGTTGCGGGCCTCGTTTTGATCGATGACCTGAATCTTTGGATGGGCCTTGGTTTGACGGCGCATCGTGCTGCGCTTGAGATGCGTGGTGTCGAGGGTGACCGTGCCCTGGTGCACAGTGACCTGAGGCGTCGACGCGGATTTTGCCTGCGGCTGCGTTTCAATTTCGACCATGTTGTCGCCGCCCTTCATCATGAAATGCATGATCGAACGGAACCAGGTCGCGTCGATCTGAACGAAGAGGCTGATGGCGAGGATGCAGAACAGCCCGATGAGAAAATACATTGGGAAGGGTGCCGTCTGGTTCTTGACGAGCATCAGGGAGCTCGAGGCGCCGAGCCACACGCCCTGGGCGGCGAGGATCACCGTTTCGAACATGCAGCTTCGGAATAATTCGTATTCCTTGCTCGTGAAAATGCCGACGAGCGCCGCGATCAGCGCGGCCGCCATCAAAGCGATCCACACGTAGGACAGAATGTTTTGGTAAAAGGACGGCAGGTTGTTGTAATGATAAAAGCTGAGACCGAGGATGACATAAACCGCGTCCATAACGAGAGAAAAAATACCGAGCCGTTTCCGTGGTTTGGAAAGGTAGGACTTATTGGGTTTTTCCATGCGATTCATAAATACTCCAAATTCTAGTTTAACAGAACTATTATATAAAAATCAGAGAAGCTTTGCAAATACTTAAGGCTTTATGCCTTGGCCGAGACGACTTTGACGTAGGAGCCCCCTTCCGTTTTGCGCACGATGATCTTGTCGTCGACCAGATCCAGCAGCTCTCTGACGTGGGAAATGATGCCGATGATGCGCCCGTTGCGCTGAAGTCTCGCCAGGCAGTTCATGGCGTTGTCCAGTGCGTCGGCGTCGAGGGTCGCGAAGCCCTCGTCGATGAACAAGGTGTCCAGTTGGATGCCGCCGCTTTCGCTCTGTACCCGATCTGAGAGGCCGAGGGCCATCGACAGCGCCGCCATAAAGGTTTCGCCGCCGGAAAGGGACGCGGCTGGCCGCTCTTTGCCGGTAAAATCGTCGTACACCTGAATGGTGAGCCCCCGGCTGCCCTTGCCCTCCGGCTGATCGGCCAGAGTGAGGTGGTAGCGGGAGTCGGACATGTCTTCGAGGAAGGTGTTGGCCGACATCAGAATGTCTTGGAGGTAGGCCGAGAGAATGTAGCGTTCGAAGCTGATCTTCGGGCAGTCCTTGACCTTTCCCTTGACGGTATCGTAAAGATCGCAGATAATCCGCTTTTGATGCTCAGCCGTCTGCTGACGGGTCAAAGTCTTTCGGATGCGCGCGATTTGATCGGTGTTGGTCTTCACGCGGAGGGTCAGATCAGCAATCGCGTCGGACACGCGCTTGTGCCAGTATTTGTAGTGGCCGAGACGAATCTGATTTCGACTGAGATCGGGTACGGTCTTGCCTTTAAGCGCTTCCTCAACGGCGTCGAGGCGGCTCTGAATGGCGTGGATATTTTCGTCGTAGCGCGCGATTTTCTGTTCAGTGGACTGAATCTGATCGGTTAAGGTCTTGGTGTCGTGGGATTCATACACCTGGAAGACCTCGCGGGTCAAGCCGTTCACTGACAGCGCGTCGTTGAATTCCTGCTGGTCCTGCTCGAGGGCCGCCTTGGCCTGATCAGCTGCGTGCGCAAGCTGGGTAGTCGAGGCGGACGCGCCGGCTAAATCTTTTTCGAGCTGATGCTGTTTTTCCATGAGGGTGTCCCGTCGTCCGGCCGCGTCGTTGACCCGCTTTTGAAGGCCGGCGATTTCGGCGTCGAGGCGGGCACTTCGGTCGTCCGCCGTGAAGTCGGGCAGCACCGCGTTGATGTCGGCCTTCAGTTGGTCGATGGCACCGGTCTTCTGGTCAATCTGGCTTTGAAGCGCCGCCTGCTTGTCGGCGTCATCTCGGCCTTGGGCCAGGATCTCGTCGTGCTGCGCGGCAGCCTTGGTCAGAGCGTCAAGCTGACGTGTGATTTGGGTTAGTCTCGCCTGCAGGCTGTCCTGCGCTGATTTATTGGCTTCAGAAGCGGCCAGCAGCTGTTTTTGTTCGGCTTTGATAGCCGTGAGCGCCGATGCCGGTTCGCCCTCGAGAAGCGGCGCCATCCAAGCGTGTCGGGACATCCGCTCGTCGAGAACCTGCCGGTCAGCCGCCAGTTCGCGGCTCAGCAAGTCGATCTGTCCCTGGGCCGTGTCGGCGGCGCGCTGGGCCTCGGTCAGCTGATCCTGGCACGTCTGCAGGGCTTTGTCGGCGGCGTCCAGCTCGGTGTTTGGCGCGGGTGAAGGGTGGTGCACGGCGCCGCAGACCGGGCAGGGCTCGCCGTCCGTCAGGGTCTGGGCCAGCCTTCCGGCGGCTGACGCCTTAATTTTGTTCTTCAGCGTTTCTTCCCGCAGTTTTAGCCTTGTGATTTCCGCCTTGCTGTTTTGAGATTGGCGGCGGTTGTCGTCAGCGGTTTTTTGGCGCTCGGCCATGCGGCTGCAGATGGTGCCGAGCTCTTTTAAATGCGTCAGCCTTTCGCGCATGTCGTTTTGGATACTGCTTTTTTGGATCAGTTCGCTCTGTACGCGGCCGCGTTTTTCGCTGAGGATGTTGATCCGCTTTTGGTTCTCGGCCATCTGTGCCTCGAGGGCTTCGCGCTGCTGGCGCTGGGTGTCCAGATGCTGCATCTGGTGGCGGCAGGCAGCCAGCTTGCGGCTGGCTGCGGTGAGTTTTGCCAGGGTCATTTTTGCGCCAGTGAGGCGGGAGAGGCGGTCCTGCTTGGCCTTGAGATCCTGAGCGTAGGCGTCAGAGCTGACGGTTTCGAGCTGTGGGCGCAGCGCTTCGATCTGCTGTTTGGCTTCAGCCTGCTTGGCCTTGATTTCGGCCAGAGCTTCCTGAGATTTGGCCTCGCGCTGCTGCTGGCGCTTCAGATTTCGGTAAACCGGGAGAATCTGGAGCACTTTGCGGCTCAGGGCAACCCAGTGGCGGTTTTTTTCGATGGCGTCCTGCTGATCGTCGAGGGCCTGCTGCTGCTGGAGCAGGTATTTTTTCTGATTGAAGCGCTCAATTAAGCCCTCGTCCTTTTCAATCTGCCGGTTGATTGCGTCGATGCGGTTGTCGAAATAAGCCTGTTCCTTTTCGAGTTCCTCGCGGAAGCGCGCGTCCTTGTCAATGTCCTGTTCGAGGGCGCGGAGCAGGTGCGGCACCGGCGCATCCTCGGCAATCATTTTGGCCGGATTCGATTTGGGCTTGACCTGAAGGTGTTCGATTTCGATACGCAGCGCCGCCTCGAGGCGTTCAGAGGTCTCGATGCTGCGCTGACGCGTCAGCTCGACCTGATGCTCAAAGCGCTTGTACCCAGCCATGGAAAACAGGGTTTTCAGCAGGGCGACCCGATCGGCGTCCTTCGCCTTCAACAGCTGGCTGAACTGCCCCTGGGGAAGCATGACGATCTGTCTGAACTGCTCCGCGCTCAGGCCGAGGATGCGGTGAATGGCTTCATTGCAGGCTTTGACAGAGGACTCCAGCAGGGTGACGGGATTGCCGGAGGTGTCGCATTCCCAGAGGGCTGCCTCAGCGGCCTTGGCTACCAGTCTGGTGTTCTGGCGGTTAAAAGCCTGCTGACGGGGCTGCCGGTCAATTTTGTAAGTTTTCGGCCCCACACGAAAGACGAAGGAGACACAGCAGAGGCTGCCGGGGTCAGCAAAATCGCTTTTGATGGTGTCGATCGGGCGGTCGCCCGGTGTGCTGGTTTCGCCGTAAAGGGCGTAGCAGATCCCGTCAAAAAGGGTCGACTTGCCGCTGCCCGTCTGCCCGGCAATTAGGAAGAGGTGGTTTTTCAGCGCTGAAAAATCAATGCGCTGGTCCAAAAACGGGCCAAAGCACTGAAGGTGTAGACTAATGGGACGCATGGGATGCTCCTTCCTCGGCGGCCTCCGCCGCGTGCTGCGTTTCGCCGCTCTCCGCGTGAGCGGCTTCGAAAAGGGACTTGGCGAGCGCGGCCTCTTCTTCAGGCAGGACTTCGCCGCGAATCGTCTCGTAGAAATCTGAGAACAGCGTCATCGGATCGTTGAGATGTTCTTTAATCCTGCGCTGTTTGTCCGTGCCGTCGACGGTCTGGCTGTGGGCGTAGGTCATTTCCAGCACGTTGGGATAAACCTCACGCAGCCCGTCCATCGGGTTGGTGACGCGGATTTTGTCGGTGAGGACGGCCTTGATGTAGTCGTCGCGGTTTTCCTGGGTGTACGCGGCCAGTCCGGTTAAATCGTCGAAGGGGCCGGAGATGATGCGCAGATCCCGCTTCGCTGGAATCGGAACGAGCTCGATCTCGGGAAGGGCCTGCCGGTTCGGGTCGAGGGTGACGACGGCAGCAGATTTTTTCTGATTGACCTCGGAAAACGAATATTTAAGGAGCGATCCGGCGTAGCGGATTCGGTTGCTGCCGACCTTCTGCGGGCGGTGAAGGTGGCCGAGGGCGACGTAATCAAAATCGGAAAACAAATGGGAGGAGGCGTAGGCGATTCCGCCGATTTCGATGGGGCGCACCGAATCGTCGAGGGTGTCGGCAGTGGGCGGCGCGGAGAGAATCAGCCCGTGGGAAATGAGCACGTTGGGCTGGTCCAGGTTCATTTTCGGCCGGATATGGGCGACGATGTCGGCGTACATCCCGTTGTAGTCGGGGATGCTTTCGGTTTCGGCAGCGGTGTGGTATTCGACCGGCTTAATGAAGGGCACGGCCCAAAAGGCTGTGGGCACCGAATCGCCCTGCCCGGTGATTTCGATGGGGCCGGCCTCCGGGTCGTAGGCACCGCGGAAGTAGAGGCCCTTGCGGGCGAGGATGGCCGAGCCGTAGTCCAGACGGCTGCGTCCGTCGTGGTTGCCGCCGATGACGATGACAGGGATGTGGTCGTCGAGAATCAGGTGGGTGAGGGTCTCGTCGACGAGCTCGAGGGCTTCGCGCGGTGGAATGGCCCGGTCGTACAGATCGCCGGCGATGAGAATGACGTCCGGCTTCACTTCGTGGACGATGGTTAAAAACCCCTGGAGTGCGTAGCGCTGGTCGTCGATCAGCGGATGCTGGTCCAGAACCCGTCCGATATGCCAGTCTCCGGTGTGCAGTATTTTCATTTCGTCCTCCGATAAAGAAAAACCCATCCGCAGAAAAGACGGATGGGATCTGAATTATTTTGAAATTAAACGGCGCAGTGAACGGTAAAAGCTGTTACTGCATTGAAAATCAACGCGGCAGGTTTCGCCGTCGCGGTTGTACAGCAGCGTGTAGAACTTCAAATCGTCAAGCTCTTTTGGAGAGACAGTGTATTTGAAAGTTTTGCCGGTGACGAGGTCGTCTTCGTTGAACTGGCTGGTGTGCCAAAGTCCGATGATGTGAGAAATCGGAATTTCCGCGACGATCTTGTGGTACAAAACCGTCACGCGGCGTTCGATTTCCAGACGTTCGTGGGTCAGCAGCAGATCGTACATCGTGCTGTCGAATCGAAGCAGAAGTACCAGGGCAATAGCCAAGGCGATCGTCGTGACCAAACTGAACCGCTGGGCAGTTGCAGGATGGGTTCTGCTCATCACGTAGTAAAAGGTGATGTAGGCGACGAGAATCACGCAGATCACGAGCGAGGTCTTGCCGGACATCTGCTTGTTGTGAACTCTTTCCTGGGCTTTAATGGCCATGCTTTCCTCGTTTCAGAAAATTACAGGAAATTATTCGACGACTTCGAAATCATCTTTGCCGACGCCGCAGTCTGGGCATGTCCAATCGTCTGGCAGATCTTCAAACGCAGTTCCCGGGGCAATGCCATTATCCGGATCGCCCTTTTCAGGATCGTAAACATAACCGCAGATGGTACATTCGTATTTTTTCATAGGGATTCTCCTTTCAAGTATTGCATGGTTAATATTATAATGAACAAATTGGCCGCTTGCAAGAAAATTAATGGGTTTTGGTTAGAAACATCCGTTCAATCAGTGAAATGCCGGTGTTGGTTTTGAAAACTTTTTCACGGGCATTGGCGATCGCCGTTTCGGAGGCGCCATCCTCGTAGAGGTTGACGAGAAAATCCGATTCGATCAGAATTTGATAATCGATGCCGTCGATCTGTTCGGGGTCGTAGGTGTGATGGTGGCCGATTAAGAACAGCACCCGTTCGATCTGCGCTTCGGTGAAGCCGCCGATTTCATCTAAAATGCGGCGCGCGATCGGCGGCCCTTCCAATTCTTGGTAATGACCGGCGGTGGAATGGTATTTTTCTTCGCAGGTGTGGATGCCGATATCGTGCAGAATGGCGGCCACTTCCAGCAGAAAGGCGGGCTCGGCTGGGACATTTTCTCGGCTGGCAATGTAATCCGCAAAGGACTGGACCTTTAAGAAATGCTGAATGCGTTTTGGATCGCCCGCGTCGATGTCAACGGCCGCTTGAATGACTTCTGTCAGTTTATGATTCATACAAACGTTCCTCTCTCGTATAAATATAAAAAAATTATACCATAAATCGGACAGCCCTGCTTTTATAAAATAATGGAAAATCAAACAGCCCTATTAACGGTTATTAAATTCTCTTATATTAAAGAAGAAAAATAAAGAAGGGTGCAGCGTGAATAGTTCGGGGAAGCCAAATAAATTAGAAAACTTAAAAGAAAATAAAGAACACATAATTGTTAGCACTCAACACTTGACAGTGCTAACAAATCGGACTATAATACAGTTGTCGAAAGGAAAGAGAGACACCAAGACAAAGACATGAAGCTGAATCCCCCGAGAGAGACAACCCGAAGGATTGAGCATCAAATTCAAATTAGGAGGTTATGAATCATGTTACCAAGCGTATTTGGAGAAAACTTATTTGATGAATTTATGAACAGTGCATTTGACCAAGGCTTCTTTAGAAATGCCGCAAGACACGACATGATGAAAACCGACGTCAAGGAATCTGATGATGGGTATCAATTGGCAGTGGATCTGCCGGGCTTCAGCAAAGATGAAGTGACCGTGAAATTGGAAAACGGCAACCTGATCATTTCAGCGGAAACGAAAAAGGTCGACGACCAGAAGAACGACAAAGGCGAATACGTCAGACGTGAACGCTACGCAGGCAGCTGCAGCAGAAGCTTCTATGTAGGCGACGCCGTCGACAAGGATGACATCAAAGCTAAAATGGACGATGGGGTATTAACCATCAGCATTCCGAAGAAAGACCAGAAAGCGATCGATCAGGAACAGCAGATCATGATTGAAGGTTAACGCGTAAGCGGATAACCTGAATTCGGCAAAGTATTCAGCCATCCGGTCTCCTTTGGCCGGATGGGCATTAAGAAAAATCCATCAGCCGGAAAAACGGCGGGTGTTTCCAAATAAATGAAATTAGACAATTAACAGGAGGTTGGAAATTATGTTACCAAGCACTTTTGGAGAAAATTTATTTGATAGTTTATTCGATACAGCATTTGACCGCAAGTTTTTCGGCAATGGAAACACATCACGGGCTAACGTGATGAAAACTGACGTGAAGGAATCGGACGATGCCTATACTGTCGACATCGAACTGCCGGGCTTCAAGAAAGAAGATGTGTCGGTCAGATTTGAAAACGGCACATTGACCGTCACCGCGACAAAAGCGGACAGCAGTGACCAGAAGGACGAAAAAGGTGCTTATGTCAGACGTGAACGTTACAGTGGCAGCTGCAGCAGAAGCTTCTACGTCGGCGATGACATCAAGAAAAACGACATCAACGCGAAGATGACAGACGGTATTCTGACGTTGACGATTCCGAAGAAAGGCAAAGAAGAAATCGAAGCGTCCAAGCTCATTCAAATCGATTAAGGTTATGAACCGATCCTTGAACAGTAAGCCATAATATCCTTTCAATTAACGAACAACATTCCAGACACAAATCTTTTTTAACATCCATTCAATATTCTAGGGCGGCCTGCCAATCCACACACTCCCCCAGCGGGCCGTTCACTCCTTTAAAATTAATCACAACACAAAAAGGCGATGCGCAGGCACCGCCCTTTTTTTATGTTCAAAATGATTTTCAGACGCGGACGCCGTTGATCGTGACGTCTGCGATTTTGGTGCCGAGATCGTCGGTGACGTGGATCAGGAAGGAGCAGGTGCGCCGCCCAGCCTTTACGCATTCGGATTCCGCGTAGAGGGTGTGCCCTTTAGAGGGGTTCAGGTAAGTGATATGGGCGTCGAGGGAAACCGTATCCGGTTGGCTGGTGTTGGAGGCGATGGCGAAGGTGAAATCCGCCAATGTGAAAATCGCACCGCCCATGACCATGCCGAGGCCGTTGCGGTGGTCTTCGGTGATCGGCATGCCGCATTTGGCGTATCCCGGCGCGACGTCTAATAGTTTACATTCTGTTTTTTTCGTGGCGAAGCGGTCTTTGGCGAACCGTTCTTTCGTTTCGGCGAAGAGGAGCGCCTTTTCTTCTGAGTTGAGTGGTTTTTTCATTTTGGGTTGTCCTTTTTAAATAACTTCTTTTATCTTATACGATTAAAATAGGAATTTCAATGATGGGATTGGATGATGAGAGAAAATGATATTGTATAAATCATGTATATGCTTTATAATTGAAATGGATTACGATTGATAAGGGAGAGAAAGATTTTGAATAATCAGATGGAAATGATCGCACACAAACGCGAAGATGGAACCGCTCAAACTGTGGTCGAGCATTTGGAAGGGACAGCTGATCTGGCAGAACAATTTGCCATCCCGCCGCTTAAAAACCTGCTGAAAAATAGCGGCCTTTTGCATGATGTGGGGAAATATCAGAAATCCTTTCAAGAGCGCATTCAAGGGAAAAATATCCGTGTCGATCATTCGACCTGTGGCGCCATTACAGCAGAGCATGACTTTGACGCATTCGAAGCGCTTATTCTTGAATACATCATCGCCGGACATCATGCGGGGATTCCAGATGGCGGCGACTTAGCGGATCAGCCGAGTGAAACTGCAACATTGAGCGCGAGGCTGAAAAAAACCGATTTTGATGACTGGTCGCAGTACAAACATGAAGTGCATTGCTTGCCATCTGATAATTATGCATTAATGCATTATTTTAATTTCCTCAATAGCACAAAAGAAGAAGTCATTGATAAATTTACTTTTTTGGTTCGCTACTGTTATTCTTGTCTGGTGGATGCAGATTCATTGGATACCGAACAGTTTTGTGATCAGATTAAGCGGGAACCGTTGACCAGCCGTTTTGAAAATTGCCTTTCTCGGCTTAATCAGCGTTTTAGCCACTTCATTTGTACAACGGAGCTCCAAAAAGCGCGTTCTCGGATTCAAGCCCAGGCTTACGAGAGCATTATGAAGGACGCAGAAGTTTATCTGATGAACATGCCGACAGGCAGCGGCAAGACGTTGTGCAGCGCAAAATGTGCACTGACGAAAGCCATTACTGAAAAAAAGAAGCGCATTATCTATGTTATTCCCTACAATTCTATCATCGATCAGACCGCTCAAGAATTTGAAACGATCTTCGGGGAGGACGCAGAGATTTTAAGACACCAGTCCACGTATGACATCGAAGATAAAGAGGACGCGACCGACGTTTATAAAGTGCGGTTTAGTCAAGCGACAGAAAATTGGGACGCTGACTTTATTATTACCACTGCTGTTCAGTTTTTTGAAACGACGTTTTCCAATAAGCGCAGCAGACTGAGAAAAATGCACAATATGGCAGACAGCGTGATCATTTTTGATGAAGCGCATTTGATGCCGCTCGACTTCTTTCAGCCGTGTTTGGAGAGCGTCGCTTATCTAACACGGTACTTTGGAAGCCAGGCTATTTTCTTGACTGCAACCATGCCAAACTATAAAGATCTGCTGCATCGGTACGGACTCAAAGATTTGGTGATTCAAGACCTCATCACCGACCAAAGCGATTTTCATTATTTTGATAAATGCGAATATTGCGATTTAGGGATGGTTTCACCGGAATTGATCTATGGGAAGGCTAGTCAAGCGCCATCGGCACTGATTGTCGTCAACAGCCGGAAAACGGCAAAGGCGTTGTACGAGGATTTCGGCGGAAAAGATCAAAAAAACTTGTACCATTTATCGACACATATGACAAAAATAGATATAGAGGATACGATTCAGACGATAAAAAGCCAACTTGAAGCTATCCGAAAGCATCCCGAAAAGAAACAAGCGCCATTAATTGTAATTTCGACATCACTCATCGAAGCGGGTGTAGATCTCGATTTCCACATTGCGTTCCGAGAATACACCGGTCTTGACAGCATCCTCCAAACCGGCGGACGGTGTAATCGCGAAGGCAGTGATCCGAATAAAGGACAAGTTTTTACTTTTTCATTAGAGGGACAAACCAGACGCGCAGACGATATCCGCACCAGTACAGCTAAAGATTTGCTTAGAAATGAATCGAATATTTTGGATTCAAGGTGCATCACGCAGTATTACGATACCGTCTATTATTTTAATGAAGACGCCATGACGAAAAATGCGATGTATCGCCACCCGAAATGTGGCGGTGATCCGACCAGTATTCCATTTGCGTCGTACGACGGCAGCATTATTGATAGCTTAGATGAATCGGTGGTCGTTCCAAATACAGAAAAGATTCAAAAAGTAATCGAAAAGTCAAAGTACACTTCGCTTTCAAAAAAAGATTACAGACATTTGCAGCGTGCTGCTTGTAATGTGAATCGTCGGGAATTTGAGGAGCTCAAACAGCAGGGTGTCGTTGAAACTAATCAATTTGGCGTGACGGTTTTAACTAATTTAAGCTACTACCATAGAGATGTTGGCATTGTGACGGAAGGAGAGGATATTTTTATATGAAATCAATAAAAGTCATGATTACTGGAGGCTTGGCGTGTTTTACACGTCCGGAAATGAAAGCGGAGAGGGTCAGCTACGACGTGCCGACACCTGGGGCTCTGGAAGGACTATTAAAAGCCATTTACTGGAAGCCTTCCATGAGATATGTGATTGACAAAATAGTAGTTTTTAATCCGATTGAATTTATCAGCATACGCCGCAATGAAGTAAAGTCAAAGGTCAGCTTTCAGAAAATGAAGCAGCAGATGAATGAAACGAAATCGGCGCAGACGAATCCGGAAAAATTAATCAAAACCGATCCGAGAATTTATACCAGCGCGGACCGCACGCAGCGCTCATCGCTCGTGTTAAAAAATGTACGGTATGGGGTCGAATTTCATATTGAATTAACGGGATTGAGAAATGAGCGCGAAAAAGAAGAAGGCAATCCGCTGATTAAACACAATGAAATCTTCATCAGAAGATGTAAAAAAGGGCAATGTTTTAGAGAACCCTGTTTGGGATGCGCGGAGTTTCCTGCGAACGTACAGTTGATTGACGATTTTGATTTATCTCAGGTTTCGTCTGAAAACAGAGGGGAAAAAGATTTAGGATTCATGCTATATAAAGTTTGCTTTAAAGATCATGGCCATCCCATCAAAGACGATTGGGAAAAAAATCTGTATTCCGATGAAGCCGATAGTGTGTTTTATCGTCCGATGATGATTGACGGAGTCATCGACGTTGAAAAATACAAAGGAAGTGCAATATGCTGATCAGCGCATTAAATCAATATTACGATGTACTCATTGAAAAAAATGAACTTCCTCCAGCGGGATATGAAAAGCTTGATATTAGTTATTTAATTGCATTGACAGAAGATGGAAAATTAGATCACATTACTGATATTCGAACAAAAATAGAGGAAAAAAATAAAAAGGGAAAAATAAAGGTTTTGCTAAATCCTAAACCCTTCATGTTTCCAGAAAGAAATACTTTTCGTGGCATAAAAACCAACTATGTGGAACATCGAGGCGGTTATATTTTTGGATTAGAATTTAGAACAGAAGGCGAAGCGCTTTCACTTGAAACAAAAGGAGCAACGGAAGAAAAAAGAGCGAAATTATCAAAACAACATCAGGATTTTTTAGGCGAAGTCAACAAAGATTTTAAATTCATTCAATCACCAATTGCAAAAGCCTATTATCTTTTTTCACAGAATTGGCAGCCAGAACATGAAACAGAAAATTCAGAGTTATTAAAAATAAAAAAAGATTTAAACACCGCAAAATTCGCGTTCTGTTTGGCAAGTGATTCGAGGATCTTGCTTCAAAATGACAAAAAGGTCAAGGAACATTGGAGACAGGTAGAAGAAGATCATGCTGTGAAAACACAAGAAGATATCGAACAATGCGCAATCAGCGGCGAAATGTTACCAATAGCCAGACTTCATGATGTACTTAAATCGGGAAAAGGAATAGGCGTTCGAGACGCTGGAATTAATCCAAGTTTGGTCAATTTTAATTGTGATTCTTTTGAATCGTATTCACATAATCAAGGTCAAAATGCTTGCATTTCAGATAAAGTGATGAAGCATTATACGCAGGCGTTGAATTGGCTTTTGGCTAGTCAAAAAAACCACAGTTACTTAAATGGAATGACGTTAGTCTATTGGTCACAAGATGGCAATCAAAATAATGATCAGCTCGTGATGAAATTATTTAGCCGTGATCCTCAATATAATAACGCCGACCAATTAGATACTGCTTTGGATAAGCTCATAGCTGACATTAATCAAGGCATGATCACGACAGAGCGTTTGGAGGCTATGTATGGTGCGATTAATCCGAATACTGATTATTATATTGTTGGCTTAGCTCCAAATTCTTCAAGGGTTCAGGTTAAATTTATTTATCGCCAAAAGTTTGGAAAGCTATTGACCAACATCGCAAAGCATCAAAGGGATTTAAAGATTAACAACAGCACGAGACCAGTTCAACTTTGGCAGTTGAAAAAAGAATTAACGTCCCCAAAAACAAGTCATCCTGAAGTGAATGATGTGCCGTTTGCGTCGATATTTAAAAGTATTATTTTGGGAACGGTCTACCCAACGTGGTGTTTTAGCACGATGCTTCGAAGGATTCGGACTGATCACAATACAGAAGATAGCTCATATATCAGAATGAACGATGTTCGGGTCGGATTGATTAAAGCTTATCTGATCCGTAAAACAAAGGAGGAAATCGCGATGTCTCTAGATAAAAGCAATACAAACCCTGCGTATCTTTGTGGACGGCTTTTTGCCGTACTTGAGGAAATTCAAGAGGATGCCGCAAAACCGCACACACTCAATCGAACCATTGAAGATGCATATTTCAGCTCAGCTTGTGTTCGTCCGGCATCTATCTTTCCCAAATTGATGAAATTGTCCCAGCATCATATGGCCAAACTAAAACGCAATCAACCGGGATGGGCCGTTAATGATCAAAAGAGATTGAATGAAATTATAGAAAAAATGGGAGATGAATTTCCAAAAGTCTTAAATTTAGATGATCAGGGACGTTTTACTTTAGGCTATTATCAGCAGCGAGCTGAAAAGTATAAAAAGGCAAATCAAGAAACTAAAGGAGAAGAAACCAAATGATTCAGAACAAATACGATTTTATCCTGCTCTATGATGTGATTAATGGCAATCCGAACGGCGATCCCGACGCAGGGAATGCTCCACGGACCGATCCGGAAACAGGCATCGGGTTTGTGACCGACGTTTGTATGAAACGAAAAGTGCGTAACTATGTCGATCTAGTCAAAGATGGTGAACCCGGATTTAACATTCTGATTAAAAATGACCAGCCGCTTAATGATAAGTTCAAGGCGGCGTATGTCGCAGAACACCTGCCGATTGATAAAACAAAAAAGGGAACCAATCCGCCGGTAGAACAGAAGGCAATGAAATATATGTGCCGAAATTATTACGATGTGCGGATGTTTGGCGCGGTGATGTCAACTGGAAAAAATTCCTGCGGCATTGTTAGAGGACCAGTTCAGTTCAGCTTCTCAGAAAGTGTATCGCCTATTTTTGTCAATGAAGTTTCGATAACCAGACAAGCAAAAACGGATGAAGAAAGGCAAGCGAAGGGAGATACTGAAATGGGCAATAAGAGCATCGTCCCATACGGTTTATATCGAATGAACGGCCATATTTCCGCCGCACTGGCCAATAAAGTCACTGATCTTTCTGAAGAAGATGTCGATCTGCTATGGACAGCGCTGCTCAACATGTTCGAAGAAGACCGAAGCGCGGCACGAGGCGAAATGAATGTCAGAGGTCTGTATATTTTCAAGCACGACGGTGTACTCGGCAATGCGCGTTTTGCTGAATTGGCAGACAAGGTGAAAGTTAAATTAAAAGATGATGTGGTCGCACCGCGTCAATTTGAAGATTATAAGGTCACAGTTGATGAAAATATGCCCAACGGCGTAACGTTGATTGAAAAGTAATACAAAGCAATGGACGATCTGAGCATCAGTATCCGAAACCTCCAGCATTATATGTACTGTCCGCATCGTTGGGGGCTGATCAATATCGACTGCTCTTGGGCTGAGAATGTTTATGTGACCAAAGGCAATCTGCTGCACAAGCGGGTTCACGATCCTGGACGTGCTTATCTTTCCAGGCAGAAACGGGTAATGACGTCCGTGCCGGTCTATCACGACGAGCTCGGCCTCTACGGTGTGACGGACTGCATCGAGCTGACGCAATCTTCAAATGGCATTACTGTGGAAGGGTTTAAGGGGCCCTGCCAATTGACGATTGTCGAATACAAACCCAGGGCGCCGAAGAATAAGGCGTTTAACGAGGACGATGCGCTTCAGGTTTACGCTCAGAAGCTTTGCGTCGATAATATTTTCCACTGTAGTAGCGAAGGCGTGCTTTATTATGCGGATCAAAAGCGTCGTCAGCCGCTGCCTTTGGAAGAAAACAGCGCAATTTATCAGGAACGTTTAGAAGCCATTTTAAAAGATATTCGCCGTTGGACGCTAGAGGGGAAAATCCCACCTATTCCACCGAAACAGAAGTGCCGGGGGTGCTCTTTTAATGATGTCTGTCTGCCGAAAACAAAAAGACGCGAGCATTTTAAAGCTGTGCTCGAAAAAATCAATACGCCATGAGAAAATTATTAAACACCATTTATGTCACCAATGAAAATGCGTATCTGACGTTAAAAGACAATAATTTGGTATGCAAAGTCGACGGTGAGGTAAAAGTTAAGATTCCCTTTGATAATATCGAAAATGTGGTTTGTTTCAGTTATTTGGGCTGTTCACCTGCATTGATGGGTAAATGCGTCGAGAAACAAGTGCCCATTAATTTTATTTCACCGTCTGGAAAATTTTGGGCAAAGGTCTGTGGCGAGACAAAGGGAAACGTATTTCTGCGGGTCGCGCAGATCGACTGTTTTAGAGATCAAGGGTTATTACTTTCAAAAAATCAAGTGACGGCGAAGCTCAGCAATAATATTCAAACCATTCGGCAAACGCTCAAAAACAAGCCGGAATTGAGAAACGACGACACCATCTGCCAGACGCTTGAAAATCTGAACACAGGCATGCAAAAGGCGCAAAATGCAGAATCACTGGAAAGTCTGCTGGGAATTGAAGGCAATTGTGCCAGCTCTTATTTTAGCGCATTTAGCAGTTTGATTACGAATAACGATTTAGCGGATACTTTTTTGTTTCGAACCAAGAGACCGCCGCTTGATCCGGTTAATGCGCTGCTTTCCTTTGCGTACACATTGGCGACGGCGGATTGTGCGGCAGCACTGGAAACCGTCGGGCTTGATAGTTACATCGGATTTTATCACACGCTTCGAAGTGGACGAGACTCGTTGGCGTGCGATATGGTTGAAGAATTTCGATGCTTATGCGAGCGGTTTGTTTTGACTTTACTCAATTTGAAAATGATTGGAGAAAAAGATTTTGACCGACAATTTTCTGGGGCAGTCTGGCTGAATCAAAAAGGGAAGCAGAAATTTTTGACAAAATGGCAGGAGAAAAAACGCAATACAATCACGCATCCAATTATCAAAGAAAAGGTGCCTTACGGTCTTTTGCCCTACGTTCAAAGCAACCTGCTGGCAAAATTCGTTCGAGGAGAAACGGAAGAATATATTCCGTATTTGTTAAAATAGAGGTCATGCCATGATGGTGATTATCAGTTACGACGTCTCAACGGCTTCAACTGGAGGGACAAAACGTCTGAGACAAGTCGCAAAAGCATGTGAAGCACATGCGCAGCGCGTTCAAAATTCAGTATTTGAAGCGGATCTCGATTACAGTGCCTTTTTAAAATTGAAGGCTGAATTAGTCCGGATTATCGATGAGAAAACAGATAGTTTACGATTTTATTATCTGGGAAATCATTGGAAACGACGCGTTGAACACATTGGCGCTAAAAAAGGGTATGATCCCGAAGGACCAATTATTATATGATGCTAACCTCAAGTGATTGAAAAATACCGGGAGGTTAGATTAAAAAAATGCCGTTTTTCGGCGATAATTTGAAGAAAGAATCAAATTATTTCCGCCTCTTGTCAAGATATGGACGTGGTTGCATGATAAACAACAAGATTTTGCGGTCGCGCCCCGCGAGGGGCGTGTGAGTAGAAATTTTACCGTCATTGAATTGAATGCCAGTTGATGTAGTCGCGCCCCGCGAGGGGCGTGTGAGTAGAAATGAAACCCGGGCGGACATGCTGAACAATTTGCCATTGTCGCGCCCCGCGAGGGGCGTGTGAGTAGAAATCAACAGGAAAATAAAGAAAGGAGCGTGACTAAAGTCGCGCCCCGCGAGGGGCGTGTGAGTAGAAATCTACGGGTCCGGCCGTCACGCACTGGAGCAGAGTCGCGCCCCGCGAGGGGCGTGTGAGTAGAAATTTGACCCCTGCACAATTTTTGGCAGTTTGAGCCCGTCGCGCCCCGCGAGGGGCGTGTGAGTAGAAATAAAAATTTTAAATTCAACAGGGGGATAACAATGTCGCGCCCCGCGAGGGGCGTGTGAGTAGAAATACGAAAGCCCTTGGCGAATTCGGTGGCAAGATGGGTCGCGCCCCGCGAGGGGCGTGTGAGTAGAAATTCGCGCAGAAATTAGAGATTTTCAGAACGACGCGCGTCGCGCCCCGCGAGGGGCGTGTGAGTAGAAATCAAAACCGCCCGCAAGATCGGCCGCAACTGGATGTCGCGCCCCGCGAGGGGCGTGTGAGTAGAAATTACTTTTCGAGTGACGCTGTCTTCCTGCGTCGCGTCGCGCCCCGCGAGGGGCGTGTGAGTAGAAATTGAATTTTTGAATGCGATTTCGATCAACGCACAGGTCGCGCCCCGCGAGGGGCGTGTGAGTAGAAATCACCGTCAACCGCCTGCCGCGAGTATCCCTGCCGAGTCGCGCCCCGCGAGGGGCGTGTGAGTAGAAATTTTCATTGTCAGCTTTGACGTCCATGCGAAATAGTCGCGCCCCGCGAGGGGCGTGTGAGTAGAAATTGTTTAATTTGATTTTATTATCGTGGCGCTGTTGGTCGCGCCCCGCGAGGGGCGTGTGAGTAGAAATTTCCGGAATGTCCACGAAATCACCTGCTTTCCTGTCGCGCCCCGCGAGGGGCGTGTGAGTAGAAATTTGATGTCAGTGCGCGTGCCCGCGGTGGTGGAGGTCGCGCCCCGCGAGGGGCGTGTGAGTAGAAATGCCCGATTTCGTCCCCACGATCGTGATGGTTTGGTCGCGCCCCGCGAGGGGCGTGTGAGTAGAAATTGCGGTCATGTTTTCCTTGACGCCGCGCACGTACGGGTCGCGCCCCGCGAGGGGCGTGTGAGTAGAAATGTTCCTGTCGATCACCCAGTTGCGCCCAATTTTGTCGCGCCCCGCGAGGGGCGTGTGAGTAGAAATTAAGGACGGGCGGCTAGTAATCACAAAAGGCAAGGTCGCGCCCCGCGAGGGGCGTGTGAGTAGAAATTACTGCGTTCGCGTCGTCGTCAATGCCCTTGAAGGTCGCGCCCCGCGAGGGGCGTGTGAGTAGAAATGTTTTTGTAATTAAAATTTGCCGCAAGTTTGCCGTCGCGCCCCGCGAGGGGCGTGTGAGTAGAAATGATTATGTCTACGCCAGAACAGGCGTAAGACCGGTCGCGCCCCGCGAGGGGCGTGTGAGTAGAAATTTCGATCAAAAAGTAAATCCTCGTTGCTAATCAGTCGCGCCCCGCGAGGGGCGTGTGAGTAGAAATTGCATTTGCAACAGATCGATCCGGCGCAAATGTGTCGCGCCCCGCGAGGGGCGTGTGAGTAGAAATCTTAAACCACGCAGCGGAAAAAATTAATTATTTAGGTCGCGCCCCGCGAGGGGCGTGTGAGTAGAAATGACGCGCTGGCCGCCCTGGACGTGCTGCAACTATGTCGCGCCCCGTGAGGGGCGTGTAATCAGAATTCAAAGCTTCCACCAAATTCATCACATCACCCTCATCGGTTTAGGTTATACTAATCTCATAAAAAGACGAACGGAGGGTTTGACATGGAAGAATTTGAAGAATTGTTTTACCGCGAACCGTACAGAAAGACCTTTGATGCGGAAGTCATTACGTGTGAAAAGGGAAAGGGCGGCTGGCACGTCGTTCTCGACGACACGGCGTTTTACCCGGAAGGCGGCGGGCAGCCGGGCGATCGGGGCCGACTGAATGATATTCCCGTGACGGACACCCAGAGAATTGACGGCCAGGTGGTGCACCTTTGTGAAAAAGCGATCGCGCCTGGGACGGCGGTTCACGGTGAGCTGGACTGGCAGTGGCGGTTTGAAAATATGCAGTCCCACACCGGGGAACACATCGTTTCGGGGCTGATTCACAAGAAATTTGGCTACGAAAACGTCGGCTTTCACATGGGAGACGTCATTCAGATTGATTTCGACGGAGAAATGACCTGGCCGGACGTGATGCAGATCGAACGCGAAGCCAACGCGGCCATTTACCGCAATGTGGACGTGAGGTGCTGGTTCCCGGACGCGGCGGAACTTCAGGATCTGCCTTACCGCTCGAAAAAAGAACTGAATGGGCGGGTCAGATTGGTGACCATCGACGGCGTGGATCAGTGCGCGTGCTGTGGGACACAGGTTAAGCGTACCGGCGAAATCGGGATGATCAAGCTGTTGTCGCTGTCGGCCCATCGCGGGGGCGTGCGCATCGACATGCTCGCCGGCGCCCGTGCCCTGGCCTATACGGAAGGGATTTACCGCGAAAATGAAGCTGTCTCGCATCTGCTCAGCGCGCCGATGACGTCGACCGCGGCCGCCGTTAAAAAATTGTTGAACCATGCCGATGAGATGGAGATGCAGGTGCACCACTGGATGGCAGTTTCGCTGGAAAATCAGGCGGAACGCATTGCCGACGGCGAAAAGCTGGTCCTGCTGTTTGAAAAAGGGATGGACCGCAACACCATGCGCCATTTCGCGACGCAGCTGCTCGATGAAAAGCACTGCGGCACGGTTGGTATGTTCAACTTAGAAGACAATGGATCCTACAGCTACATGCTGCTGTCAGGCAGCGTTGCGCTGCGTGGCTGCGCCAAGGAGCTGAATGCGAAGCTGAACGGCCGGGGCGGCGGCAAGGACAACATGATCCAAGGCAGTTTTAAGGCCGACAGAGAAACCATTGAAAAGGTGATTCGGCAGATGTGGGATGCGCAGTGAGCGTCATCTGTTCAACGCACAAAGCGCTTGAGGAGGGATAACCTTGACTGAAATTTACGGCACATTGGGCCCGGCCTGCCAGTCGGAAACGACGCTGACGGCGATGTTTCGGGCGGGCATGACGGGGATGCGGCTCAACCTGTCCCACACGTCGCTCGCGGACAGCCGGGACCTCATTGAAAACTATCGAAAGGCGGCCGACGCGTGCGGCGTCTCGCCGGAGCTGCTGATCGATCTGCAGGGGCCGGAGCTCCGCCTCAGTGAGATGGCGCCGGTTGCGGCCGATCCAGGCCAAAACCTGGAGCTGCCCTTGGCAGCGCGCATTTTGGACGCCCTCGAGCCGGGCGATCGGGTGCTGATCGACGACGGCAAAATCGAAGCGTCTGTCGTCAGCGTGGGAGATCGAAGCGCGGCCCTTCACATCCTGCGCGGCGGTGTTATTAAGAGCCGAAAATCTCTGAAGATCGAAGGCAAGGATGTGGCCGGCCCAGCCCTGACGGCGCACGACAGGGCCAATCTCGCCGACGCCCGGACGTACGGCGTCACGGCTGTGATGGAGCCCTTTGTCACCTCACCGGAGACGCTGCGTGAACTTCGCGCGGCGCTGGCCGACGCGGATCTGGCCGACGTGCGGATTTTCGCCAAGATCGAGAATAAGCAGGGTGTGCGGGCGCTGCCGGCGCTTTTGCCGGAGGCAGACATGATCGTCATCGCCCGCGGCGATCTCGGCAATGATCTGCCATTGTGGGCGCTGCCCGCGGTGCAGAAGGACATCGCGCAGGCATGCCGCCTTGCACAGGTGCCGTTCATGGTCGTCACGCAGATGCTCGCCTCGATGGCGGACGCCCCTGTGCCGACTCGCGCGGAGGTTTCCGACATCTTTAATGCGGTGGCGGACGGCGCCGCCGCCGTCATGGTGACGAATGAAACAGCGGTCGGGCATTACCCGGCTGAGGTCATCCGCTATCTCGCGAAAACCGCGGCTGAGGCAGAGAAGTGGACAGCGGCACAGGCATCCTCCGCGGCGGATAGATGAACGCAACGCTCCGACTTAATAGAAATTTAAAATAATGTTAGCATTTTACAGTGATGAAGTGTATAATAAAAAGTATCTTAAAGAATATGCGGTGTTTACGAAATGAACACCGTTCGTAAAGGAGCGGAAACATGAAAAAGAAACTTCTGGCAGTGCTGCTGACAGCATGCTTGGCCATGGTGGTCGTTGCGGGGTGCGGGAGCAGCTCGTCGAAGAGTTCATCGTCGTCGTCAGATACGAAAAATGACAGCAAGACCTTCGTCATCGGGGTAGACGACACCTTCCCGCCGATGGGCTTTAGAAACAAGAAGAACAAAATCGTCGGCTTCGACATCGATCTGGCCCGCGAAGCGGCAAAACGCATGAACATGAAATTTAAGGTTCAGGCCATCAACTGGGATACCAAGGAAATGGAATTGAACAAAAACAACATCGATGCGATTTGGAACGGTCTGTCGATCACCGACGAACGGAAGAAAAAGATGGACTTCACCACGCCGTATCTGGAAAACGATCAGGTCATTGTCGTCAAAAAGGATTCGTCGATCAATTCGGTCAGCGACTTAGCTGGCAAGACAGTCGGCTGCCAGAAAGGCTCGTCCGCTGAAGATGCATTAAAGGCCAATCCGATTTACGACAAAATTGCAGGCGGTTCACCTACCGAATTTGACGAAAACGTCTCCTGCTTCCAGGATCTCGACGCCGGCCGCATCGATGCGATGGTTGTCGACTCTGTCGTTGCGAAATACTACATCAAGAAACACAATTCCGACTTCAAGATCGTCGGAGAAAGCCTCCAGCCTGAACAGTACGGTGTCGCCGTCAAGAAGGGCAACACTAAGATGCTCAACAAGATCCAGAAGGCATTGGATGACATGAAGGCTGACGGTACAGCTGGTAAGATTTCGACAAAATGGTTCGGCGAAGATATCATTTACAACAAATAATTGAAGATCTCGCGTAAGTGCAGACAGGCCTCCCGCAATCCGGGAGGTCTGTTATTGTTTTTTTCAGACATCTATAGGATAGATACAAAATAACGATAAGAAAATAAAGGAGACTTGAATGAGTGAAAATGTGATCAGCCTGCTCACCTCAATCATGGCTGGGCTCGGCACGACACTTGAATTGTTCGCCATTTCGCTGGTGGTGTCGATCCCCCTTGGATTTTTAATCACGCTGATGCTGCGGAGCAAGCTGAAAGTGGTGAAGTGGATTGCGGAGGTTTACGTCTACATCCTGAGAGGGACGCCGCTGCTGCTGCAGCTGTTCTTTGTGTATTTCGGGCTGCCCTACATCCCGGGTATCGGAAAATTTTTAACCTTCCAGCGGTTTTCAGCGTCCTGCATCGCCTTTGCGCTGAACTACGCGGCCTATTTCGCGGAAATCTTCCGCGGCGGCCTGCTCGCGATCGACGACGGCCAGTACGAAGCGTCGAAGGTGCTGGGGCTGACCCACGCCCAGACGATGTGGCACGTCGTGCTGCCCCAGATGATCCGCGTGACCCTGCCGGCGGTTTCCAACGAAACCATCGTCCTCATTAAAGACACCGCGCTGGTCACCGCGATTGCCGTGCCGGAAATCATGTACTACGCGAAGGGCGCCGTCGTCCGCGACGCCGACCCGACCGCCTTTATCGTCGCCGGCGCGATTTACCTGGTGATCAACTTCTTCATCACGATCATCTTTAAGCAGCTGGAAAAGAAGACAGATTTCTAAGAGAAAGGGGAATCCATGAGCAAAACGATGATCCGCGTGACGTCGCTGGACAAGCGCTTCGGCGACAATCACGTGTTAAAAAATATTAACTTTGAAGTCGAGCAGGGAGATGTGGTGGCCATCATCGGCTCTTCCGGCTCCGGGAAATCGACGCTGCTGCGCTGCCTGATCGATTTGGAACAGGCTGACGGCGGCACGATCATGATCGAAGACAAGGCCTTGGTCAAGGACGGCGTCCAGGCGCCGCCAGCGGAAATCAAGGGCATCATTTCTAGAATGGGCGTGGTGTTCCAGCATTTCAATCTGTTTCCCCATCTGTCGGTCAGAAAGAACCTGCAGCTCGCGCCGCGCATTGTCGCCAAGGCCGACAAGGGGACGATCGAAGCCAACACGAAGAAGCTTTTGGACGAGGTCGGCCTGAGCGACCGCATCGACGCGATGCCGTCGACCCTCTCCGGCGGTGAGAAACAGCGCGTCGCCATTGCCCGGGCGCTGATGATGAACCCGGATATCATGCTGTTTGACGAGCCGACGTCCGCCCTGGATCCGGAGCTGACCGGCGAAGTGCTGAAGGTCATGAGCGATCTGGCCAAGGCCAAGATGACGATGATCGTCGTCACCCACGAAATGGGATTTGCCCGCTCGGCGGCGAATAAAATCCTGTTCATGAACGACGGGATCATTTTGGAAGAAGGCACGCCGGACGATATTTTCAATCACCCGAAATATCAGCGGACCAAGGAATTTCTCGCATCGATTACAAATAAAGATTAATTAAGAAAGTGAAACGCATTAAACGTTTTGTGCTATGATGAGGTATGCCTTTGAGCAATCCATATTTTGCAAGAATAAGGAGAATACGATGAACGAAACAGCACAAAACAAACAGGCGGGCAAGGTAGCCGTCATCGATGTCGGTGGCGGCCAGCGGGGCATTTACGGCGCCGGAGTCTTCGACACCTGCCTCGATGACAAGGTCCGCTTCGACATGACCTACGGTATCTCGGCCGGTTCGGCCAACGTCACCTCTTATTTAGCGGGGCAGCGCGGCCGAAATTACGTGTACTACAGTCAATACTGCTTAAGAAAAGAATACAAAAGTTTAAAGGTGCTGATGAAGCAGCACGCTTTCATCGACCTGCACTACGTGTACGAAACCCTGTCCAACTCGGACGGGGAATACCCGCTGGATTATCCCGCGATGATGGCGAATCCGGCGCTCTGCACGGTCATCGCGACCGAAGCGGAAACCGGTTTCCCGCATTATTTTACAAAAGAAGATTTCGCTCAAGATCAATATCAGGTGATCATTGCCAGCTGTTCGGTGCCAGTGTTCACACGGCCGGCGCCGGTTGGCAGTCACCTGTATTTTGACGGCGCCATTTCCAATCCCATTCCGATTCAAAAGGCCTTTGACGACGGCGCGGACGCGGTGGTCTTGATTCTGACCCGGCCTAAAAATTTCTTCCGGAAGACGTCCTCCGACAAATGGCTTTCGAAAATTCTGAAGCGCCATTATCCGGAGGCAGCCAAAGTCTTTGCGCGGCGCGCGCTGACTTACAACCGGCAGCTGAGAGAGGCGCTTGAGCTGGAAAAACAGGGAAAGGTGCTGATCGTCGCGCCGGATTCCATCGCCGGGATGAAAACCCTGGGGACGGATCCGGAAGCGGGAGAAAAGCTTTATCAAAAGGGCCTGAAGGATGGCAAGGCCATTGCGGATTTTGTCGACCGCTGGCAGAACCAGTAAGGAGAGAAGAAAAATGAAACTCAGTGAACAATTCAAAGTCGATCGACCGATGTTATCTTTCGAAGTGTTTCCGCCGAAGACGGAAGCGCGGTTTGAACCGATTATGTCAGCGGTCGAAGAGATCGCAAAGCTCGATCCCGCCTACATGAGTGTCACCTACGGCGCCGGCGGCGGGAGGAGCCAATACACCGTCGACATCGCGAAAAGTATTAAAGCGATGAACGTGACGCCGCTGGCCCATCTGACCTGTGTGTCCAGCGACAAGACGACGATCCAAACCCAGCTTACAGCGTTAAAGGCGGCGGGAATCGAAAATATTCTGGCGCTGCGCGGGGATCTGCCGAAGGATTACGTTCCCGGCGAATACCGCCACGCCTCGGAGCTCATCGACGAAATTCACCGCTTCGACGGCGAGTTCTGCATCGGCGGCGCGTGCTACCCGGAAGGCCATCCAGAATCCGCCCGTCAGAAGGACGACATCCAGCATCTAAAAGAAAAGGTGGACTGCGGCTGCGAATTCTTAACGACTCAGATGTTCTTCGACAACGATTTATTCTACAATTTCATGTACAAGATTCGGGAAGCGGGGATCAATGTGCCGATTATCGCCGGGATCATGCCGGTGACCAACGCCGCGCAGATCAGCCGCATCGTCGATCTTTCCGGTGCCTTTATGCCCCAGTCCTTCCTGAACATCGTCGATCATTTCAGAGACGATCCGGCCTCGATTTACGAAGCCGGCATTGCCTACGCGACAGAACAGATTGTCGATTTATTTGCCAACGGCATCAACCACGTCCACGTCTATTCGATGAACAAACCGGACGTGGCGGCGGACATTCAGAACAATCTTAAGTCTATTTTGGATAAATAAAAAAAATGGAACTTCTTTCAATTAACGATTTCTCGGATCCCGGGAAAATGCGCAGGCGCCTGTCTTCGGCGCGGCTGATCACCATTGGATTTGCCGCCGTGATCTTGGCGGGCGCTTTGCTTTTGATGCTGCCGATCGCCTCCCGCGGTCCCGGGCACGCCAGCTTCGCCGACACCTTGTTTACCTCCACCTCGGCGGTGTGTGTGACGGGGCTGATCGTCCAGGACACCGGCACCTATTGGACCGCCTTTGGCCAGGCGGTCATCATCGCACTGATTCAAATCGGCGGGCTCGGTGTGGTCACGATGGCCATGTCGATCTTTATCGTGTCCGGGCGGCGCATCGGCCTGATGCAGCGCTCCTTTATGCAGGATTCGATTTCAGCGCCTCAGGTCGGTGGAATCATCCGGCTGACCGGCTTTATCCTGAAGGGAACGGCCATCATCGAAGGGATCGGCGCGGCGGTGATGGCGCCGACGTTTATCCGGGAATTCGGGGTCGGCAAGGGCATTTGGTACGCGGTGTTCCATTCGATTTCCGCTTTCTGCAACGCGGGATTCGATTTGATGGGCGTGCATCAGAAATACAGCTCGATCACGGAATTTGTAAGTAATCCGGCCATTTCCATCACCATCGCGCTGTTGATTATCGTCGGCGGCATCGGCTTTATCGTCTGGAACGATGTGGTCAAGCACAAATGGCATTTGAAGCAGTACCGTCTGCAGAGCAAGGTGGCCCTGTCGACAACCGCTTTCTTGATTGTGATTCCGACGCTGTACTTCTTCTTCTTTCAGCCCCAGGCGCTGCCGAAGGCCGAGGGCGCGAAATGGATGGCGGCGTTTTTCCAGGCGGTGACGCCGAGAACGGCGGGCTTCAATTCCGTCGATCTCACCCGTTTCAACGATACCGGCGTTTCAGTTTTGACGATTCTGCAGCTCATCGGCGGCTCGCCCGGCTCGACGGCAGGCGGGATGAAGACGACGACTTTTGCGGTCATGCTGGCGGAAGCCCTCTCGGTTTTCGCGCAGTCCGGCAACGTCCACTTTTTCGGGCGCAACATTCCCGAGGATACGGTGCGCCGCGCGGGCGCGATTCTGATGATGTACATCACCCTCTTTTTGGTCGGCGGATTTATCATTTCGTCAGTGGATCATATTCCGATGCTGACGTGTTTATTTGAAACCGCGTCGGCCATCGGAACAGTTGGGCTGACCCTCGGCATTACACCCCATCTGTCGCTTGTTTCGAGAACGGTGCTCGTGCTGCTGATGTATTTTGGACGGGTCGGCGGCCTGACGATTTTCTTCGCGCTGTCGTCGGGACCCAAGATTTACCATTCGCGTCTGCCGAAGGAAGATTTGACAGTCGGTTAAGGGGATAGGAGATTGAACATGAAAGTAAAATCGATTTTATTAATTGGATTGGGACGCTTCGGACGTCATATCGCGATGCGGCTGAACGAAGTCGGTCAGGAAGTCATGGCGGTAGACCAAGACGAAGATCGGGTGAACAAGGTGTTACCTATGGTCACCAGTGCGCTGATCGGCGACAGCACCGATCCGGATTTCCTCGCGTCATTGGGGATTCGGAATTTTGATACGTGCATCGTCGCGATAGGCGATGACTTTCAAGCCTCACTGGAAACCACAGATCTGCTCAGAGAGCTGGGAGCCAACTACATCATTTCCAGAGCCTGCTCGGATATTCAGGCCAAATTCCTGCTGCGCAACGGCGCCGACTCCATCGCCTTCCCCGAACGCCAGCTCGCTGAGTGGATCGCGATCCGTTCAAGCTCAGACAACATCATCGATTATTTCGAACTGGATCACGATCATGCCATTTACGAAATTTCGGTGCCGAAGGACTGGGCCGGTAAAACCGTCAGCGCGCTGGATACGCGGAAGCGCTTCGGCATCAACATCCTGGCCATCAAGCGCAAAAACAGCTTGGACACCGCGGTGACCCCAGGGACGATTCTCGAACAGAAGGACACGATTTTGATTCTCGGCAAGCGCGACGTCATTCAGCACATTATCGAATCGTAATCAGGAATGTCTTATGGGAGAAAATGAATCATCAAAACAAGAAGAAATGACATTGAAAACGGCGGATAAGAAAACCGGTTTGGTTTTGGAAGGCGGGGCGATGCGCGGCATGTTTACCGCCGGCGTCACCGATGTGATGATGGAAAACGGCATCGAATTTGACGGGATCATTGGCGTTTCGGCCGGTGCGACCTTTGGCTGCAACTACAAATCCCGCCAGCCGGGCCGGACGATCCGCTACAACCTCGCATTGTGTAAAGATCCGCGGTATTGCAGCTTTCGCTCGCTGTTCAAGACCGGCGACCTTTACGGCGCCGATTTCTGCTACCGGGTCCTGCCCGACGAGCTGGACCCCTTTGACAAGGCGGCCTACAACGAGAATCCGACGGCCTTTTATTCGGTGGTGACCGATATCGAAAGCGGTCTGCCGGTTTATCACCGCTGCGACGACGCCCAGGACAGCCTGCAATGGATGCGGGCGTCTGCATCGATGCCGGTGTTTTCAACGCCGGTGGCGCTGGATGGCCATCTCTACCTCGACGGCGGGATCTCGGATTCCATTCCCCTCAAGGCCTTTGAGGAGATGGGCTACAACCGCAACGTCGTCATCCTGACTCAGCCGGCGGATTACATCAAAAAGCACAACAAATACATGCCCTACCTGCGCATGCGTTTCGGCCGCAAATACCCGGAAATGGTGAAGGATTTGGACGAACGCCACGATTTCTACAACAAACAGCGGGCCTACGTGCGCCGGCGCGCATCTGAAGGCGGCACCTACGTCGTGATGCCCGATTTCCCGCTGAAGATCGGCAGCATCTGCCACAATCCCGCCGATCTGCGCCGGGTTTACGCCCAGGGCCGCGTCGTCGGCGAAAAGCACGTCGAGGGGATCAAGGCATTCCTCGCGGAATAAGGCGCGGATCAGAAACAGCGATTAAAAAAATAACAGCAGTTAAGCTGCATCAAAAAAAGTCAGCCGAGAAGGCTGACTTTTTTGATGGCCAAAATTAAACAAAATGGCCGACCGGGGTCAAGATCATTTGATCCTTGTGGCGCACAAACGCCGAATCGGTCATGACGGCCAAGATACACGACGACGGCCCGCCGGATTGATTCAAATCGAGTCCGCTGTTTTCGTCGAGTTCAGCGGTCAGGTGATGCAGCGCCGCGGTGTTCTTGGCTTCCCAGGCGATGCCGTGGGAGCCCACCGACACCAACTCGTGGACGTCGGGGTCCTTGGAAAGGGTTTTGATCATGTCGTAAGTGGCAATTGGCGCGTCGTGATGGAGGAAGGCGGGGCCGACGGCAGGCTTGCCGACGCTGACGAGAAGGTCGTCCGCGCCGCAGACCGGCGGTTCAAAATTTCCCGGGAAATAACCGACGGCGGCGGTGCCCACCCCGGTCATCGACGTGTTGAAATTTTCCTCGGTCGAGCCGGTGAGCTGTTCCGGCGAGAGGCCCGCGAGCTTCATTTCATCGTGAAAGCCCTCGATGATGCCGCGGCCGGTCGGGTCCATTTCGCTGCAGACGCCGTCAGCGAGCATCAGCACGTCGGCGCCGACACAGAGCAGCTCGAATAATACGACCCGTGCCGAAACGCGGCCGCAGTGATAGGGCGGGCATTTCAGCGTGTCGTTCGGCTTTTCGCCTGTGGAGGCGCAGCTGTCCGCGGCGAGCACGACGGTGCCGCCGGGAACGGGCGTCATGCACAAATCCCGGTAGCGGAAGACATGGCCGGTCATCTTATTTCCCCGGAGGCGTCAGCCGCTGCATGCGCTTCGGCAGGAAGCGGTAAATGACGCAGGCGATGATGACGTTGGCGAAGGCTGCAGGAATCAGCACCGGCACGAGGGCCATCGCAACCTTGAACGTCATCAATGGAGAAGTCGCGAGCAGCGCAATCGGCACGTTGAAAATCACCGCGACGACGCAGCCGACGACGTAGGCGACGATGCTGTTGACGTGATGGTCGAGCAGCAGTTTGACGCTCCAGTAGAAGGCGACCATCGTGACACCCATCATCACACCGTTGATCAGGTGGACCGGCAGCGTCAGCGGGAAACCTGAAGTCGCGGCCGTTAAAATGTGGGCCAGAAAGCCGATGGCAAAGCCCCAAGGCGCGCCGAGGACCAGCACGGAGATGAAGGCCGGCAGCGAATCAAAGGCGATGGAGCCCATGATCTTGATGTTGGCGCCGACAAAGGACAAAGCAATGAACACGGCCGCGTAGACGAGCTGACGGGTCGGGTTCATTTTTTCAGTTTTGTTGTTTTCCATTACACAATTTCCTTTCTGTAAATAAAAATGTTAAAATAAGACCGCAACCATTTTAGCACAAGGACGCGCGGCCATGCGTGTAAAATAGAAATCTGCAAAGGATTTGAATGCGAAAGTATGGAAAAGAGAAGTAAAGAAAATAAAGAAAAGAGGACAATGTGGCACAAATAAATAATTCAAAGGATCCGCTGACCAGGGGGCCGGTCGTGTTCGGCCTGGCCCTCGTCAGCTGCCTGCTCTGGGGCTCGGCCTTTTCGATGATCAAGCTCGGCTACCGCTTTCTTTCGATTGGCGGCACCGCCGACCAGATTTTGTTCGCCGGTCTGCGCTTCACCCTCGCGGGCATTTTAACGGTGCTCATCGGCAGGGCGATTTTTAAAGGGCCCTTTTGGCCGAAGCGGAGCGCCTGGCCCTGTGTGGCCTGGCTCGCCCTGTTTCAGACGATCCTGCAGTACACGCTGTTTTACATCAGTCTCGGACATTTGTCCGGGGTGCGGGGTTCGATCATCAACGGCACCGGCACCTTTTGGGCCATTCTCGTGGCGTGCCTGATTTTCAGGCAGGAGCGGCTCACCGCGCGGAAACTCGCCGGCTGCGCCCTCGGCTTTTTCGGCATCCTGCTCGTCAACCTTTCGGGCCTGCATACAGGTGAGCCCTTTTCGCTGCTCGGCGACGGCTTTATGATTCTCTCGACGATCGCCTCGTCGGTTTCAGCGGCGCTGCTCCGGCAGTTCGGCGGCCGGGAAGAACCCTACCTGCTCAGCGGCTGGCAGTTCTTTTTCGGCGGGTTGATTTTGACGGCCGCGGGCTTAATTTTCGGCGGCCGCTTCGGCGCCCTGAATGTTCAAGGGATCGCCGTGCTGATCTATCTGGCCTTTGTGTCGGCGGTGGCTTACGGGCTGTGGGCGCTGCTTCTGGCGCACAACCCGGTTTCCAAGGTGCAGATTTACTTCTTCGTCACGCCTGTGGCCGGGGTGTTTCTTTCGGCGTGGCTCCTTGGCGAAAAAAATCAGGCCCTCGGCTGGCCGGCGCTGCTGGCGCTGGTCTGCGTGTCGCTGGGCATTTACATCGTCAATCGGCCGCAAAAAACTGTACAGCCTTAAGATAATTAAGGTACAATAAAGACAATCCAACCAGTAATCCAAAAGGAGGATCATCATGCAGCTTAAAAGTGCATCGGACCGCGTACCGTTGAGAAACGGCACGGCGATTCCCTGCCTGGGATTTGGCACCTACCAAATCCCTGACGACGCGCGCGCGGTCGAGGCGATCGACGCGGCGGTCGGCGCAGGCTACCGCTTGATCGACGGCGCGGCTTTTTATCATAATGAAGTTCACGTGGGCGAAGGCATCCGCCGCGCGCTGGACAAATACGAACTGGATCGGGATGACTTGTTCATCACGAGTAAGGTTTGGAAGACTGATCGAGGCTACGACAACACGATGCGGGCCTTCGACCAGACCATGGCCGATTTGAAGCTCGACGTGCTTGACTTGTATTTGATTCACTGGCCGATGGTGCCCGCGCTCTCTGACCAGTGGGAAGCGGTCAACGTCGACACCTGGAAGGCGCTGATCGAGCTGTACAAATCGGGACGCGTCCGGGCGATCGGCGTTTCCAATTTTAAGCCGGCACATCTGAAGGCGCTGATGGACACCGAAGTGATCCCGATGGTGGATCAAATCCAATTCCATCCGGGGCTCGACCAGCAGGCCACCACCGATTTCTGCATGGGCCACGACATCATGATTGAAGGCTGGCGCCCGCTGGGAAAGGGAACGATTGTGGGCAGCCCCCTCATCGTCGAACGGGCGAGCCGCTACGGCGTCACGCCGGCGCAGCTGATCCTCAGGTGGGCGCTGCAGCATCGGGTCATTCCGCTGCCGAAGGCCTTAAATCCCCAGCACATCGCGGAAAACACAAAGCTGTTTGATTTTGAAATCGCGCCGGAAGACATGGCGATGATCGACGCCATCGAAAAGGAACCGGACCAGTCTCACGATCCAGACTTTCAAACCGAATGATGTTGACTTATGTTAAAATGAAAACCAATACGTTCGGAATTGTGAAAATATGATAAAATAGAAAAAGAACAAATTCACGATTGGAGAAAGTAACATGAAAATTGCGATTGGATCGGATCACGGCGGATACGAGCTCAAACAGAAGTTCATCGAAGAATTGAAGAATCAATATCAGGTCGAAGTCATCGACTGTGGCTGCGACAGCACAGATTCGGTGGACTATCCGGATTACGGCCGGAAGGTCGGCGAAACCGTCGTCTCCGGACAGGCGGACCGCGGGATTGTCATCTGCGGTACTGGCATCGGCATCAGCATTTCGGCGAACAAGGTGCCAGGGGTGCGCGCGGCGCTCTGTACCAACGAATACATGGCGATGATGACCCGCAAGCACAACAACGCCAACGTGCTGGCTCTGGGAGCCCGTGTGGTCGGCGACGAGCTGGCCAAGGACATTCTCCGGGTTTGGCTGACCACCGAATTTGAAGGCGGACGCCATCAGAGACGGCTGGATAAAATTTCCGCGATTGAAGAAAAATACAGCCGTTCGTAATTTTTAAAGGATTTGCAAAGTGGCGTAAAATCCACTATAATATCAAAAGAACGCAAGGGCGCGCTAATTCTGCCCTTGCGTTCTTTTTTATTTTGCGTTCTAGAGAGGATGATTGTATGGCCATTCAGCCATTTTTTGCACTGAGCACCGATACCTATTTTGTCCGTCGGGTGCATCAGGCGGGGATTACCCAAACCTACGCCTATTCCCCCGATCCCTCACGGTGCAGAACCACTGGGGTGCCGGACGGCTCGATCGACATTCAGTTTGATTTTTATCAGAATGATGTCCGTGCCCGCGTGATGGGGCCCGTGCCCAGCCACAACGTGTTAGAGACGGAGCCGGGGCATTTTTACTTTGGCATCCGCTTCGATCCCGGCGTGCTGCCGCCCTTTATCGACGGGAAATTTCGGGATTTCTGCGATCAGGTTGTGCCCCTCGACGACTGCATCATCGATCGAAAGCTGGAAGAAGATTTAATCCAGAGCCATTTCATGGGCATGCGCACGGACATTCTGCTTCAGGCGATGCATTATCACGTCGATGCAGAAAAGGACGTGGCCCAGAAGCTTTTCGTAGACGCAGTCATTCAATGGATTGTCAAGTCAAAGGGCTGCATCCGCATGGACGAGCTGGCGGCTCACATGCAGTACAGCACGCGCTACATCGATAAAGTTTTCAGCCAAACGATGGGCATCAGCCCGAAGCAGTTCAGCCAGGCGATCCGCTTTCAAAATACGCTGTCCCAGCTGACCCACGGCAGATCGATCAAAATGGTGGACCTGGCGCAGCTCTGCGGGTATTACGACCAGTCACAGATGACCCGCTACTTTAAATCCGCGACGGGTCTGACCCCGAAGAAATACCGGGATCAGATCGTCAACAGCAATTACGAGAGCAAATTCATTAATTGTTAAATTTTGCTGATTTCAAATCGAGTCGATTATTTTTCACGTTTTTCTTTAAGCCTTTGCTTTAAACCGGTCGTAGGTCAAGCCGGAGATGTCGACTGTCGTGTCCGGCCCTTCGATGAGTTCGGACACCGTCATGCCGACAGCCGGCGCGATGCCGAAGCCGTGGCCGCTGAAGCCGCAGGCCAGAATCAAGCCCGGCACTTCGTCGATGCGGTCGATGACTGGCACGCCGTCGACCATGTGGTCCATCCAGCCGGCCCAGGTCCGTACAATTTTCGCGTTGGCGAGCCGGGGCATGTATTTGATGATCCCACGGCAGATACACGGCGCCGTGATCGAATGGGTCACCGGCGTGCCGTTGTCGCTGTTCACCGCTTCGAGGCCGGAGGAGCCGCCGAAGACGAAGGAGCCGTGGGCGGTTTGATGGCCGTAAAAGTCGGCTTCTGCCGTTCCGAGCATCTGCGGGAACATATCCGGTTCCTGTTCGGTGACCAGCGCTTCGAGGAGCACAGAGCTCATTGGGATGTCGATGCCGACTTGGCTCGCGATGGGGCGGGCGCCGAGGCCGCAGGCCAAAATAATGGTATCCCCTTCGAAGATGCCCTTGTCTGTTTCGACGATTTTCAGCTTGCCGGCCTTTTTCTTCAGTCCCGTGACGCTTGTTTCGGTGTAGAACTGCACGCCGAGTTCCCGCGCCTTCATGTAAAAGGCGAGGGTCGCCTTCAGCGGGTTGGCGTGGCCGTCAGTGGGGCACCAGCTCGCGCCGACAACTTCGTCGGACATGTAGGGGTTGATGGCCTGCACTTCCTTGCCGTCGATCATCCGCATGTCGAGGCCGCAGCTCTGTCCAACCTTGGCCAAGCCTTCGAGAATTTTCAAGTGTGCCGGGGTTTTCCCGAGACGGAGATTGCCTTTTTTGACGTATTCGACGTCGTAGCCCAGTTCGTCGGACAGGCCCGGCCAGAGATTTTCGATGCCGTACATGGCCAGGGGGAGTTCTCTCGCGTCACGGCCGGATTGGCGGACCCCGCCGCCGTTACGGCTGGAGCCGCCGTTGCCGACAATGGCGCTTTTTTCCAATACGATGACCGAATGGCCTTTTTTTGCGGTGTAATACGCGATGGCGTTGCCGATGATGCCGGCACCGACCACGATCACGTCTGCTGTTGTTTTCATTAGAAGTTTACCTCGCTTTCTGTGGCGATGACCTGCATTTCAGTCGGGCGCATCGGCGCTCTCGATGTGGCCGGTTCGAGCAGCGCAGGGGAGACGCCCAGTTCTCTGGCGACAATGCCCTTCACCAGTTTGCTGCAGGTTTGACCCTGGCAGAGCCCCATGCCGCAGCGCAGGTAGCGGCGGATTTCCGCGATGGTCCAGAGACCCGCGTGGACGGCCTTCCGAATTTCACCCTTTGTGACTTCTTCGCAGCGGCAGACGATCATGTCGTCGTCCGGCGCTGGGACAAAGGGACCGATATCCGCACAGCGGTCGCTTAATGTGGTTAATGGTTGTTTATTTTCACTCATGGTTCATTCTCGTTTCTATTCAGCTTTGAAAAACCGCGCCTTCATCGCGTAGGCTTTCGGCACCTTCATCGTCAACAGTGTGGTCTGATCGAAGGCTTTGGCGGTGCGCAGGTTGACGACCGTCGCGTCGCAGATCGGTTCGCCCTTTCGTGAAAGCGCTTTGCCGACCGCGCCCTTTTCGGGAACCGGCAGGAATTCGTAAGGCAGGGTGATTTCCGCCGTGCCGTCTCCGCAGTCTTCGTCGATCAAGAAGATCGCTTGGCCTGGGCAGGACGCGACGCACATGCCGCAGTTCACACACGGGTTGTCTTCGTTGATGTGGGGCAGCGTCGTGATTTTTTCGCCGACTTCAATGCATTTTTTCGGACAGGCATCCTGGCACGGGTTGCACGGGATGTTCTGGGTACATTCGATAACCGGGTGGACGCCGGGTCTGTGGGTCACGCCTGGGAAGCGTTCGATTTCGTCGTCGGCGACGAAGCCGTGGTGCAGCAGCGAATCGGAAACCGAAATGCCTTCGTCGGTCTTTTCGATGCGCTTGCCCTTGTTGCCCGGCGCGAACATGCCCTGGCGCAGGCCTGAGAGGGCCGCATCCAATTCGTCTTCGCCCTCTGAAAAGTCGGTGTCCTCAATGTAGCCGAGGTATTCAGCGGCGTAGAGTCCGGCCTGACGGCCTTCGATCATCGCCGAGCTGGCTTCTTCGATTCCGGCCACATCCCCTGCGGCGAAAATGCCGGGGACGGAAGTGGCGCCGTGGGCGTCGATAATCGGCACTTGACCGCCGCGTTTCGGATTGTCTTCCATTTTGCAGCCGGCCATTTTGAGCAGCTGGCTCATCGGCGACAGGCCAACCGCGACGCAGATCGTGTCGACGTCGAAATGTTTTTCCGTTCCGGGAATGAAGTTGAAGTGGCTGTCCACTTCGGCGATGGTGACGCCGGTGACGTGATCGCTGCCTTCAGCCTCGACGATGGTGTGGGACAGGTAGAAGGGTACGCCGGTTCTGGCGACCTTGGACGCGTGGACGCCGTAACCGCCGACAGACGGCGCGGCGTCAGCCAGGGCGACGACTTCGCATCCGGCCTGCAGCAGCTGGAAGGAGACGACCAGGCCGACGTTCCCGGTGCCGAGCATCAGAATGCGGCTGCCGGGCTTGACGCCGTGAAGGTTCATCATGGTCTGAGCCGCGCCCGCGCCGATGACGCCGGGGAGGGTCCAGCCCTTGAAGGTGACCATGTTTTCAGAGGCACCGGTCGCGACGATGATCGCGTCGGCCTTGATGTGTTCGATGGCTTCGCCGATTCTCACGACGACTTCCTTTTCCATGTAAATGCCCATAACGGTCGCGTTCAGGACGACGTCGACGCCGGCTTTGCCCGCTTCGTCGAGAAGGGTCTGGCCGATGCGGAAGCCGCGGATTTTCGCCTTGTGTTCCTTTGAGCCGAAGAATTTGTGAATCTGTTTAAAGAGCTGGCCGCCGGGACGGGCGTTTTCGTCGAAAACAACGGTGGAAAGGCCTCGGCTGGAGGCTTCGATGGCGGCGGAAAGCCCGGCTGGGCCTGCGCCGATGACGATTAAATCAACACGTTTCATGCTTTTTCCTCCAATTCTGGAAAGGGTTCAGCCGAGACGCCGTATTGGGTCTGGACGGTCATGCCGGCTTTCAGCGGGGTCATACAGGTGCGAACGTTGGGCTGTCCGTCGACGATCATGACGCAGTCGGTGCAGCGGCCGATCGCGCAGAAAATACCCCGCGGGCTGTGCTTTTTGGAGGTGTAGCGGTGGACCATGACGCCGGCTGCCTTGAGCGCCATCGCAATCGGCTCACCTTCGTAGCCGGTCATCGGTTTGCCGTCGTAAGTGAAATTGACTTTAGGGCCCTTTTCGTACGTCCCTAAAATCGGGTGGGTGGTTAATCTTGTACTCATGTGTTCCTCGGTTTCTAATATAGATAAAAGAGTCCTGAAGGCAGGAACTGTCCTCAGGAGTCTTTTGTGAAGAAGTCAGTAAATGGATGTTTTCAGATTAAAGGAGATATCCTTAGGATCAGGATCAATAGAAGTACGGGCTGTCCCAGAGATTGAGCTTCACGCCGATGCCTTTTTCAACGGCTCTGTCGTAAAGCACCTTGCCCCAGGCGACGTCTTCAATCGGCATCCCGCCGATGGAGTAGATGATGACCTGCTTGTCGTCCTTTCTGCCTGGGAAGCGGCCGTTTAAAATGCCGCCGAGGTCTTCGATTCTGGAGGCTTCGATCTTGCCGTCGTGAATCATGTCGGTGAATTTGCTCCCTGGAATGGCGATGGTGTTGTAGGTCGGGTACGGATATTCTTCCGCCCAGGCTTCGTAGAGTCCGGAGTTGTCGACGACCAGCTTGGTGTTCGGGTCTTCGATGATGTCGTCGCTGAAGTCGCCGGCCATCGGACAGGTGAACAGGGCGCCAGGCTTGATCCATTCGGTTTCAACGTGTGGATAATTGGCCGGATCGCCGCCGGTGATGCTGGTGCAGAAGCTGACGATGTCGGAATCGCGGACACATTCTTCAAGGGTATCACAGACGATGATGTCTTTGAAGCGCCCCGGCATTTTCTTGTTGACGTATTCGATGCAGCGGTCGATGGATGCCTGGCCGCGGCCTTTGATTTTCAGGATTTCGAGAGATGGACGCAGGGCCGCGAAGGTTTCGATGGTGGCGCGGTTGATGACCCCAGGGCCGACAACGCCGAGCACTTTGGCGTCTTCGAGGGCCAAATGTTTGACACCGACGCCTGGAATCGCGGCGGTTCTGTAAGCGGAGATCAGGTTGCCGGACATCAAGGCCAGCGGTTCGCCAGTGTCCTTATTGTTGAGCATAACCATCAGGATGGAACGTGGAATGCCTTTTTCTCTGTTGGCGGTGTTGGAGCCGTACCATTTTTCACCGGCAACCTGGAAAGGTCCGCCGACGTAGGCCGGCATCGCCATGAAGCGGCGGTCAGGACCGTTTTTCGGCATGCCTGGGAACTGCGGCTCGTCCGGGAAGGTGACCATGCAGCCGTGGGAGTTGCCGTTTTCACCGCCCATGCGGTAGTCGCCTTTGTCGAGCAGCTTGAGCAGGTCTTCCATGCAGTCAGTACAGGCCACGACGTCATCGACGCCTGCTTTTAACATATCCGGTTCACTTAAATACAGAAAATCAATTTTTGGGTAACTCATTTTTTATGTCCTTTCAAAATCCTAAATTTTATATTTATCTCTAAATCAATTGCACAGGTTTGGGATTACGATTCGCTTTCGCCAAGCGGTGTCACGCCGCCGCGGGCGATATTGGCGCGCAGCCTGCCGGTTTTCGGGTCGTGGTAGACCGAGTAGAGGTCGTTGTCCATCGCCATGACTTCTTCCATCGGGAAGGGCTTGAACAGCGGGCGGTGCATGACCTTTTTAATCCACAGCACCGCGTAGACGCTTAAGACGACGACCATGATCAGGCAGACGATGTAAATCAACGTCCGTTCCGCTGGATCAGAAGAGATGTTCCAGAACATCCAGGCCATGCCGATGGCGCCGAGCACTGGAATGATCGGGCCGCCCGGCACCTTGAATTTGCGCGGTGCGTTGGGCAGGCGTTTTCTGAAGATGAGCACGTTGATGTGGGTGACGATGTAGGACAGCATCCAGAACGCGCATCCGCAGAGAATTAAGAACGACAGTGAAGAAGAGGTCGACAGGCCGACGGCGTTGATGACGAGGATGATCCCGCCAAAGAGGAGGATACCGGCGACCGGTGCGCCCTTCTTGTTCGTCTTGTTGAAAATTTCAGGGAGCAGTCCGATTTTGGCCATCCCTGCGGCGATGTACGCCAGAGAGGAGATGACCGTGTTGACCGAGGAGATGACGGCGAGCACAGAGACGATCGCCATCCAGTACGTGCCGACCGGCCCTAACAGCATCGTGCCGTAAAGGACGTGGGGTGTAGTGCTCTTGCCGAGCTGTGCCCATGGGGTGTAGTGGCTGAAGCCGATGCACATGAAGATCTGGAAGGTCAGCACCAAAAGCAGGGAGATGACCATGCCGGCCGGAATTTTCCGGCGGGGGTTGTCGATCTTGTCCCCGATCGGAATGACGTATTCGCACCCGATGAACAGGAAGAAGGCCAACCCGCAGAGACCGGTGATGTCCGAGAATTTAGAGGAGAGGACCGCCGGCTGATTGATCGGTGTGCCGGTGCCGACTTTAATCGTGCCGAGAACGCCGAGAATCAAAAGGGAGACGATGAGCGCGTAGGCAACAAAGTCCTGAACCTTCGCGAAAATGTCGACGCCGTTTAAATTGATGAGGATCAAAATCGCGACGAGGACGACGCAGTAGACCGAAGCCGGAATGCCGGCCTGTGGGAAAACGCTTTGAATGGTGTTGCCGAACATCGCACATTCCGCCGAGCTGACCATCGTGTTGCAGGCCAGATACCCGCCCACCATGATGACGATGGTGACAAAGGGGCCCATGCTCGCGAGGGTGTACTGCGGCAGCCCGCCGGTGATGTTAGGCATCAGCGAATTGAGCTCCGAAACCGATAAAGCGAATAGAATGTTGATGACACAGGCGATCACCATCGAGATGATAAACGTGGTCCCGATTGCCGAGGAGCCCTGCCCGAGGGAGAGCAGACAGCTTGTGGCGACGATCAGACCGACGCCGGTGGCGACGACACTGCCCATGCCGAGTTTTTTGTTAGCAGCCAATAGAATTCACTTCCTTTTTGTAATCAATGCTTGAAGTTTTTACATGTGGGATTAGTGCTTCTGAGGTTCCAGCGCTTCGATGCCGACTTCGCCGGTGCGCACGCGCATGATTTCCTGGATATCTGAAACGAAGATTTTGCCGTCGCCGATGTGGCCGGTGTACAATTCTTCGCTGACGAATTTTAAAAAGGCGTCGACCTGATCCGTCGGCATGACGACCATGGCCACCTGCTTCGGCAGCAGTGTCGGGGTTTCCTTTGTACCCCCTTCGTATTCTTTAGAGCCGTACTGAACGCCGCATCCCAAAACCTGATAAACAGTGATACCGGAGATGCCGTACTGTCCGACTGCACTCAGCAAGGTTTCCAATTTCGCATTGTCTGTGACGATTTCAACTCTTGAAAATTTCATGTTTGCCTCCATCAATCAAAAAAGGCGTCGTCACCGTATTGGTGATCGACGCCTTTGTCTTGATCTGTTTGATTTGATAACCTTATGATAACGCGAAGGTTTGGCAAAAAATTGTAAAAATCGGAACAGTTTTTTATTTTTTGAGAATGCGTATCTTTGCTATAATAGCATCATGATGAACACGAATTGGAACGCAAACAGCGATATAAAAGAAGACAACCGTATGACGGCCGGCGTGATCGGCCTGACCGTGACGGGATTGGCCTGGGCCGCGGTTCAGGCGGAGATGGGGCTCGCCGTTCTGGCGACCGACCCGGACGAGGACGCCGCTTTGGGCGTTCAGGAGGAGATGGCACTGCCAGGCGTAGAGCCAGGGCTGCGCAAGGCCCTCGAGGAACAGATCGCTTCCGGCGGCCTGACGATTTTGAGTCAGCCGCGGCGGATTTTTAAGACCTGCCAGTTTATCACGCTCTGCGGCATGACGCCGGCTGGAGAAGACGGCAGCCCTTCCCTCAGGCTGATCGAGTCGGTGGTGCGCCAGGCGGCCTACCAATGCCCGGAGGAAACCGTGCTCGCCGTCAAGGCGACGCTGCCGCCGGGGGGCATCCGCGCGCTGCAGCGCGCCGCGGACGAAGCGGCTGCGGACCGTGAGGACGCCGCAGCGGTTCACGTCATCGCGCTGCCCGAGCTTTACGACGACGGCACCATGCTGAAGGCCATGCGCAGGGATGCGCCGATCGTCGTCGGGGCAGACGGCAGGTACCAGCCGATGGAGGCTGTGCTCGACGTGATGGATCCGGACGGCAGCCGCCGAATCTACTGCACGCCGGAGGACGCGGAGGCGGCCGCGGTATCGGACGCGGCCCGGACTGCCTTTGAACAGGTGCTGGCCAACTATTGGCAGGACGTCGCCGCGGACTGCGGCGCGTCGGGGCAGAAGGTCTTGGAAATCCTCGCCAAAGGAGAAAGCGGGCGCCGCAGAGCGGGCTTAGGCTTATCTGCCGGCGCAGGGGGCCGGCGCCTGAGCCAGGAGCTTAACAATTTATCGGCCTTTGAAAAACAGAAGGAACGGTCGTTAATCGACGCCTTTCAGGCCGCCAATACGGCGCATTTCGAAAAAATGAAGGCGTGGCTGCTGCCGCCTGTTCAAAAGATCACAGCACATGGCGGAAAAATCGCGGTGCTGGGGCTGTCCAACGTCCCGGGAACCGACGACCTGAGGGAAACGCCGGCGGTGGAACTGCTCAAGGCCATGGCGGCGCCCTTTGAGGATCGGCCCATTGAAGGCGGAAAGCCCTTCGCCCTTTACCTGCCCTGGGGCATGGATCAGGCCAAGTGGCGGCTGTTCCGCACCCGGGATGCCTTCACCTTCTGCGGAAGCTGCGCCGAGGCGACGAGAAGCGCGGAGCTGGTCGTCGTGCTCGGTGCGTGGCCGGGGATGGGACGAATCCTGACGCCGGCACTCGCGAAGCGCATGGCGGGGCGTCAGATTGTCGACGTCACGGCGCGTCTCGACCGAAATCGGATCGCGGCCCTCGGCCTCAAGCCGGTCGGCATATTTGAAAAACTTGAAGATTAACGGTAAAGCCGTTATACTTAATAGGAGAAACGCGAGAGGCGTTTCCCAAAGATTTGAACGAGATTATTAATAGGAGAACATTATGACAAAGGAAGTTAAAAAGGCGGTTATTCCGGCGGCTGGTCTGGGCACGCGGTTTTTGCCGGTGACCAAATCGGTACCGAAGGAAATTCTGCCGATCGTCGATAAACCGACCATTCAGTATATCGTCGAAGAAATCGTCGCGTCGGGCATTACCGACATTTTGATCATCACCGGCCGCAACAAGGAAATCATCATCAACCATTTTGACCACGTGCCGGAATTGGAATTCAACCTGAGAATGAAGGGCAAGAACGCTGAGCTGCAGATGGTGGAAGATATCACCAATATGGCTAATATTTACACCATTCGCCAAGGCGAAGCCAAGGGCCTCGGCCACGCCGTGCTCTGCGCCAAGGAATTTGTCGGGGATGAACCTTTCGCAGTGGTGCTCGGCGACGACATCGTCTACAACAAGGAAAACCCGGCGCTCAAGCAGATGATCAACGTCTACAATAAATACCAGTCGTCTGTCATCGGGGTGCAGCGCGTGCCGAAGGATCAGGTCGACAAGTACGGCATCGTCTCCGGAAAGCCCATCAACGATTACGAATTTGACGTCGACGATTTGGTCGAAAAGCCGGCCATCGACGAAGCGCCGAGCGATTTGGCGATTTTGGGGCGCTATATCATTACGCCGGACATTTTTGAAATTCTCGAACACACCGGCCGGGGTGCCGGCGGCGAAATTCAGCTGACGGACGCGCTGAGAAAATTGGCCCATCGTCAAAAGATGATCGCCTACGATTTCGCGGGGCGCCGCTACGATGTCGGCGATAAGCTCGGCTTCCTCGAAGCGACCGTCGAATACGGGCTGCGCATGCCTGGGGTCGGCGATCGGTTCAAGAAGTATTTAAAGGAACTCGATATCGACAATCAATAATTTTGGGAATCAAAACTGCAGCAGCTTTTTTAAGCTGCTGTATTTTTTTGTAAAAACAAAAAGGCCAGACGGTTTAAAAATCGTCCGGCCTTTTGAATCGAATCTGGGATCAGGTTTAATTGTCGTGACGGAACAGCCTTGAGAAGAAGGATTCCCGATGCTTGGGCTTGTCGGCAGCGCCAGGTGTTTTGTCCTTCTGCGGGCGGAAGCTGTTTTTGATGGCTTCCTCGGCCTGGGCTTCCTGGCAGTTGTACGGCGGCAGCGGCGCGCCCTTGGCGTTGGTGATCGGGTGATACAGCTTGTCCGGCCCGAGAATGCGTGCCTTGGATGTGTCGTGCAGCATGATGTCGACGATGTGGTTGATTTTTTCGCGGATCTTCGGGTCGAGGATCGGCGCGCCGACTTCGACACGGCGTTCGGTGTTTCGGGTCATGAAATCGGCTGAGGCGATGTACATCTTCTGGCTGTCGCCGGCGCCGAAGCGGTAGATGCGGGAGTGTTCGAGGTAGCGCCCGACCACGCTGCGCACGTTGATGTTTTCGGTGACGCCGGGGATGCCCGACACGATGCAGCAGATGCCGCGGATGATCATGTGGATCTTCACACCGGCGCAGGAGGCTTCTTTGAGCTTGTGGATGATGTCCACGTCGGTCAGGGAATTGAGCTTGAAGAACATTTCGCCTTCATCGCCGAGGGCGATCTGTTCGTCCATCAGCTTCAGCACCGTCGATTTCAGGGTAGACGGCGAGACGATCAGCTTGTTGTATTTGGCGTTGAGTTTTTCGAGCCCCATGTTCTGGAAGAAGTGCATGGCGTCCAGTCCGATGTCCTGATTGGCGGTCAGCAGCGACAAATCGGTGTAGAGGGTCGCCGTCTTTTCGTTGTAGTTGCCCGTGCCGATCTGGGTCTGGTAGGTGATTTCGCCGTTTCTTTCCCGGGTGATCAGGCAGATCTTCGAGTGGACCTTGAAGCCCGGCGTCCCGTAGATGACGGTGCAGCCGGCATTTTCCAGCCGTTCGGACCAGTCGATGTTGTTCTGTTCATCGAAGCGGGCCCGGAGCTCGATCAAGGTGGTGACGTTCTTGCCGTTTTCGGCGGCGCGGCAGATCGCTTCGACCAGCTTGCTCTTTGAGGACAATCTGTAAATCGTGATGGCGATGGAACGCACCGTCGGGTCGTCCGCCGCTTCGGAGACCATTTTCACGAAGGGGTCCATCGAATCGTAGGGGAAGGACAGCAGAATGTCGTGATCCTTGATTTGCGGCTCCATTTTGCGTTTCATATTCACCGAAGACGGGATCTGCGGCGAGAACGGCGCGTAGAGCAGGTCAGCCTTTTGTTCGGCGTTGAGCTTGTCGGCGATCGGGTAGGCGTAGCCTAGGCGCATCGGCGACTTGACGTAGAAAATCTGGGCGTCGGCCAGACGCAGCTTCTTTTTCAAGAAATCGTAGCATTCGTCGCTGATGGTATTGGACAATTCCAGGCGGAGGGGTGCCAGGCGCTTGCGGCGCTTGAGCATATCGCGCATCACGGTCCGGAAATCGTCGTTGACTTCGAAATCTTCGTCGTCGGCGTGGATGTCGGCGTTGCGCGTGATTGACATCTTGACCTTTTCGACGATGGTGTAGGTGTCGAAGATGATATCCGCGTAATCGAAGACCACGTCTTCGGTGGAAATATAGCGCAGTGCGTGGCGGGACGGCAGGTAGATCACGTCCGGCAAGCTGTCGGGGATTGGGATGATCGCGAAGACCTTGCGTTCCGCCTGATCCTTCAGGACGACGCCGATTTCGATTTTTTTGTTCTGCAGGTGCGGGAACGGATGGTGGGCGTCGATGATCAGCGGCGAGAGCAGCGGCAGGATATGATTCTGGAAATGCTGTTCAATGTATTCCTGTTCGTCGTCGGTCAGTTCGTCGTAAGACAAATGCCAGATGTCCTGGTGGCGCAGCTTGTGTTCGAGGTGGAAGTAGACTCGATCCTTTTTGGCACAGAGGGTTCTGGCCGCGCGGTAAATGTGCTGGAGCTGTTCGTCGGCGGTCCAGCCGGTCTTGCTGTCGTGGTAGGCGTCGCCGGCAGGCACCATATCGATCAGTGAGCCGACACGGACGCGGAAAAATTCGTCGAGATTTGAGACAAAGATCTGGACGAAGCGGAGGCGTTCGAGAAGGGGAACCGACGGGTCTTGCGCTTCACTCAAGACGCGGTCGTTGAAATTCAGCCAGGACAGTTCGCGGTTCTGCATGTAGTCGTAAGGACTTACAGGCTGGGCTGCCGGAGTGGCGGTTAGATTTTCATTTGGCATAGTGTACTCTCTTTCTAAATTCAAATAGAATTAAATTGTCACAATTTTTCAATTTAACAATATAATGGAGAAATATAAAATTTACAGCGGATTACAGTAAAAAATAGGTAAATAATGGGGAATTTCATTCACCGCCGTTTTTTTCATTTATTTTTGTTTATAATAAGAATAATTTTATTATAGCATACGAGGTTAAACGATGAAGCAACCAAAAATCGGTATTCTGCCATTGGTGGATCTAAAGCGGAAGAGCTATTGGATGCTGCCCGGGTACATGAACGGCCTCCTTGCGGCTGGGGGCATTCCGATGATGCTGCCCTACACCGAGGACGAAGGGATTCTGAAGGATTTTGTGAAGACCTGCGACGGCTTTCTCTTTCCGGGCGGTCAGGACGTGACGCCGTCCTATTACAACGAACCGCGCCTGACCGATGCGGACGAAACCTGCGAGCCGCTGGACCGGATGAGCGTGGCACTGTTTAACGAGGCAGCGGCGGCGGACAGACCCGTCCTCGGCATCTGCCGCGGCATTCAGCTTTTTAACGTGCTCTACGGCGGCAATCTGTACCAGGATTTGCCGACGGCACACCCGACAGATACCGAGCACCATCAGCACCCGCCCTACGACGTGCCGATTCACACGGTCGAGGTTCTGCCGGACACCTTTTTAAGCGGTATCATCGGCGCGGGCACCTACGCGGTCAACTCGATTCACCATCAGGCGGTGAAGGATGTGGGGGCGGGCCTGATCGTGCAGGCGGTGTCCGAGGATGGCGTGGTCGAGAGCGTCAGCGATCCGAACCGGGCTTTTCTTCTCGGCGTACAGTGGCATCCAGAATGCGCCTTCGAGAAGGATCCTAAGAGCCTGGCCGTCTTCGAGGCCTTTGTCCGCGCCTGCGCGCCGTTGCCCTAAAGGACATAAAATGCTAAAATAAAGAGAAAAGCAATGGAGATAAAGAAAAATGAAATGCAGTAAGTGCGGGGCGCCGCTGGAGTCGGGGATGCGATTTTGTTCCCGATGCGGCCAGCCCGTCAAAACTGAAACTAAAGCAAAGCCGCAGACCCGAAAGCAGAGGACGGCCGCAAAGCCGGTCAAGCGCCGGCCCGCCGCAGGCCGAATCAAGGTGACGCTGGTGATCGTGGTGCTGATTTTGATCGCCGGCGGCGTCGGTGCGGCGGCGCTGTTGTTTCAGAATCATCAGTACGAATCCGCGATCGACGTCGGCAACCGCAACCTGGATCAAAAGGCGTACACGGCGGCCCAGACGTCCTTCCGCGAGGCGGTGAAGATGAACAGCCGGCGCGTCGAGGGCTACGAAGGTCTGGCGGCGGCCGCGCTGGCGAAGGGCCAGACGGAGACAGCTGACAAGTATCTCGCTCAGGCCAAGAGCCATGAGGATACGAATTACGGCAAGGCGCTGCGGGCAAAATCCGCGGCGGCCCAGAACAAGGACAGCGACGCGAAAACCCTGTTAACCCAGGTCGCGATCGCCGCAAATATCGACCGCCGCACGGCCATTGCCGGCGGACAAGCGGCGCAGAAAATCGGCGAGCTCCAGCTCGGCGAAAAAATCGTCAACCACGGCATCAAAGCGGCGTCGGACAAGCGTGATTTGAAACGGCTGTACCGCGAGCTGATCGATCTTTACATCAGCGAGGGGCGCAGCAATTCGACCGTTTCGAAGCTCATCGACAAGGCGGCCCAGGCGACGGGCGACGCTGACATGCTCAAGCTCAAGAAGACACTGCTGGTCAGCCGGCCGAGCTTCGCCTCAGATCCGGGCAGCTACGACATTGGCTTTAAGCTCACGGTCAAGGCGGGGCGCAAAACCGATACGCTGTACTACACGACAGACGGCAAGGCACCGACGAAAAAGTCTACCTTGTACACCAAGGCGATCGAGCTGCCGCCGGGCACGACAACGATCCGCGTGGTGGCCTACAACGCGTCCGGCCGAAAGGGCACGGTGCTCAACGGCGTTTACACCGTTTCAGCTCTCCCGGCGCCGAAGGCACAGGATTGGCAGGATACCAAGATTCAGGATATGGACGGCATCAGTTTTTCGTGGAACGCAGTGGATAACGCGGACGGCTACGAGGTCGAAATCACGAAAACCAAGGACGACGACACCGAAGCGGTGCGGCCGGCGAACTGGAACGATCAGACCACATCGGTGGCGGTCTACGTCAACGATTCGGGCTGCACCGTCAAGGGCAAGGTGCGCGCCTACGTCAAGATTGGCGGCAAACGCTATTACTCCGACTGGAGCAATGAGGTCAGCCGCGATTTATAAGGATACACAAGCGAAAGCTTTGAAAATTAGAGGAGGGTATAGAATATGGAAAACATGGCAATGAAAGCGCTGCTCGAACGGCGCAGCTGCAGAAAATTCAAATCGGACGCCGTGCCGGACGGCCTGCTGGATCAGATCTCAGCGGCGGGGCTCAACGCGGCCTCGGGCCGGAATCGTCAGCCGGCGATCATCATTCAGATCCGCAACAAGGCGATCCGCGACACGCTGTCTAAGCTGAATGCAGACATCATGGGCGTGGACAGCGATCCGTTTTACGGCGCACCGGTGGTTTACGTGGTACTGGCGGACAAATCAGCGCCGACCTACATGTACGACGGCACCCTCGTCATCGGCAATATGCTGACGGCGGCCGAAGGTCTCGGTCTCGGCGCGTGCTGGATTCACCGGGCAAAGCAGGAATTTGAGCAGCCCGAAGGCAAGGCGATCCTGAAGGCCCTCGGCATCGAAGGCGATTACGAAGGGATCGGCCACTGCGTGGTCGGCTACCGCGACGATGCGCCTGCGGATCTTCCGAGAAAACCAGGGCGACTGTACAAGCTCGACTAAAATGCGGCAATACAAATCCGAAGGGCCTAAAATGACAGTCCTTCGGATTTTTTGTGTCAAGAAAGCAGCTTGGAAAAGGCGGTCGGCAGCGGAAACCGCTGTTCGAGATCGTCCCGGTCGGCGAATACCCAGGTGTCGTCCTTTGGCGTGACGTCCGCCTCAAGCGAGAAACGGTAAACAGCAATCTGCCAGGTGATGTGGGTGAAGACGTGGCGGTCGTTTTTTAAAAAGACCGGATCAGACACGGCAGCGCCGAGCTGGGCTTCGAGGTGTTTTTTGATGGCGGCCGCGCCTTCTTTTTTATTGGCCGCCGTCACGTTCGGCAGTTCCCACAGTCCGGCGAGCAGCCCGGTGTCCGGCCGTTTGTGGATCAGGAGCCGGCCGGTTGAATCGGTGACGACCGCGGCGGCGATTTTTTCGGTCCGGTGCTTCGTTCGTTTTGATTTGACTGGCCGCTTGTCGACGGTGCCGTTTTTTAGAGACAGGCAGATGTCCCACCACGGGCAGATCAGACAGGACGGGGATTTCGGCGTGCAGACGAGGGCGCCGAGCTCCATCAGCGCTTCGTTGAAATCGCCGGGCCGGTTCTTCGGCATCCAGGTTAAGAGCCAGGCCGAGACCGACTTGCGCACGGCGGGCAGCGCCGTATCAGCCGGGCTGTCCATCAGCCGGGCGGCAACTCTCAGGACGTTGCCGTCAACCGCGGTGGCCCTTTGATTAAAGGCGAGGGACGCGATGGCGCCGGCGGTGTAAGGCCCGATCCCCGGCAGCTTCGCGAGCGCCTCAGCCGTGTCAGGAAAATGCCCGAGAGCCTGAATTTGAATGGCAGCCTTGCGCAGGTTGCGGGCTCTGGAATAATAGCCGAGGCCCTCCCAGAGCTTGAGGACGGTCTCCTCGCTGGCACTGGCCAGGTCATCCAGCGTCGGAAGGGTGGAGATAAAGCGCTCGAAGTAGGGAATCAGCGTGTCGATTTGGGTCTGCTGGGCCATGATCTCAGAAATCCAGACGCGGTATGGGTCGGCTCGGGTTGTGCGTGCGGGACGTCTGAACGGGAGGTCCCGTTTGTTTTCAGAAAACCAGGTGAGCAGTGCGTCAGCTGCGCCGTCCGGCGGCGCGGGAAAAGTCGTTGAAGAAGTTGTGTGTTTGATCCTTTGTTTCATAAAAGGTAGTGTATCAAAAAGCACGGTGACGTTCAAATTGAAATTGTATCAGAAAAAGTACAATAAATGTCTTGTAGATTGTATACATGATTGTTAAAATAAAACTATTGTTAACAAATGACCAATCGCGTGACGGCGATTGATAGATGAGGAGAAATAAATGGATATCAAGTTTGTCAAAGCGAAAACCCTGAAAGAAAAGCCGGATCAGAGCAATCTGCCTTTCGGCCGCATCTTCACGGATTATATGTTCACAATGGATTACGATCCAGAAAATGGCTGGCACAATGCGACGATCGAACCCTACGGCCCGATCAGCCTGGATCCTTCCGCCTGTGTTTTCCATTACGCGCAGGAAGTTTTCGAAGGCACAAAGGCCTACAAAACGCCGGACGGCCACGTTCAGCTGTTCCGCCCGCAGGAAAACTTCGCACGTCTGAACCGCTCAGCTAAGCGCCTCTGCATTCCGCCAATCGACGAAGATTTTGCGCTCGAAGCGTTAAAAAAACTCGTTGAAATCGAAAAGGATTGGATCCCGACCGCTCCGGGCACCTCCCTTTACATCCGCCCGTTCATTTTTGCGACGGAAAACTACATCGGCGTTCACGTATCCAGCACCTATAAATTCTTTATTATTCTCTGCCCAGTCGGCTCCTACTACGAAGACGGCTTGAAACCGGCTGTAATGCACATCGAACAGGTTTACGCAAGAACCGTTGCCGGTGGGACTGGCGAAGCGAAATGCGGCGGCAACTACGCAGGTTCCTTGGCCGCGACCGAAAAGGCCAACGAAGAAGGCTACGAAGAAACATTGTGGCTCGACGGCGCAAGCCGTAAAAACATCGAAGAAGTCGGCTCCTGCAACATCATGTTCAAGATCGACGGCAAATTCGTCACGCCGAAGCTGACCGGTACGATCCTGCCGGGGATCACCCGCAAATCCATCATTCAGCTGCTCAAGAGCTGGGGCGAAACCGTCGAAGAACGGATCCTGCCAATTCAGGAACTGTTGGACGACTACCACGCAGGCAAGGTTGAAGAAGTCTTCGGTATGGGGACTGCAGCCGTTGTCGCGCCAATCGGCAAGCTGAACTACGCCGGCGAAGACATGGTCTTCAACAATGACGAAATCGGCCCGTACGCTCAGAAGATTTACGACACCTTAGTTGGCATCCAGCACGGCACTGTCGAAGATCCGTTCAACTGGGTTGTCAAGGTCTGCTAGTCTGAAATTTTAATTGTAAAAATATTAAAAAGATTAAATAAAAGAATTGACAGGGGCGAAAGCCCCTGTTATAATATTTCATGCAGTTGTCGCGTACTGTGACGACGCATTCCGAGAGGTATCGAAGCGGTCATAACGAGGCGGTCTTGAAAACCGTTTGGGTGCAAGCCCACGTGGGTTCGAATCCCACCCTCTCGGCCATTTTAATTGAATAAAGCTTTGAGATTCATTGATACAATCAGCGTAGAATCCTGAAGCGCAGTACGGAGAAGTACTCAAGTTGGCTGAAGAGGCGCCCCTGCTAAGGGTGTAGGTCGTTCACGCGGCGCGAGAGTTCAAATCTCTCCTTCTCCGCCATGAAAACTCAGCACGATGCGTTTGCACCGTGCTTTTTTGTTGCTGTTTTTTTTCTAGACTGACGTTATTTCCCGGGAAATATCTTATTCATCAATAAAAAATAGAGCAGTATCCTCCAGATTCTTAAATCAAGACAGAGAGTTTCTGAAAATATTTGCAGCGCCCCATTTCCTGTGATAAAATGCGTTCATAAAAAATGGACGACTAGGGATTTTTGACAGCAAGATGTAAAATTTGCGTCAAAGATTGATCAAACATTGATTGTGTATAGAGGAAAGTGAAAAGAACATGATGTTGATTTCAAAAGAGACGGACTACGCCTTGCGGCTGATCCGCGGCCTTTCCGACGGCAAAAGGCACACCGTTGCGATGCTCGCCTGTGCGGAAAAGGTGCCCAGGCAGTACGCCTACAAAATTTTGAAAAAGCTCGAGGGCGGCAGGATCGTCGCCATTACTAGAGGCGCCGACGGCGGCTACGAGCTGGCCCAGTCCCTTTCGGCGGTGACGCTGTACGATGTGATGGAGACGCTGGGCGATGCGCCGGGCGTTGCGGCGTGTGTCGACGGAAAGAATTACGCCTGCCCGTGGTGTGAAAGCCACGATGAGGACTGCCGCGTTCAGGGACATCTGCTGGCGATTCAGCACCAGCTTGCAACGGTGTTGAAGGCACACACCCTCCGCGAAATCCTGTTCGACCCAGCACAGCCGGTCGTACTGGACCACAAGACGGAAGAATCAAAAACAAAGGAAGCAGGCTGAAAAGCCTTCTTTTTTATGTAGAGGTAAGTTTGATGCAAGAGATCGATCAGAAAAGGCTGCATCAGCAGCTGGATTTTATATTGGAAATCGATAAGGAAAAGAACGTGTTCCGCCAGACCCATTTGAGCGGCGGCGGACGGGCCGAAAACGACGCCGAGCACGCCTGGCACATGGCCGTGATGATGGCCCTGCTCGCCGAGTACGCCGACGATGATTTCGATTTGGCCCGCGGGATGCTGATGTGTCTGATTCACGACATCGTCGAGATCGACGCCGGCGATACCTATGCCTATGACGAAAAGGCGAAACAGACGCAGAACGACCGCGAGGAACGGGCGGCTGACCGGATCTTTGGCCTGCTGCCTGAGGATCAGGGCGCAAAGCTGCGCGCCTTATTTGAGGAATTCGACGCTGGGGTCACACCGGAGGCGAGGTTTGCCCGGGCGATGGACAACCTTCAGCCGGTGCTGCTCAACAATTCCAACGGCGGCGGTGACTGGCGGCGCCATCACGTCCGCCGGGATCAAATCGAAAAGCGTCAGATCGGCACGAAGCGGGGCTCCGTTTCGCTGTACAACTTAGTTGAAGCAATAATCGACAAAAACGTGGCTGAGGGCAATATCGCACCGGCAGCGGAAGCGGCCGCATCCGGCCAGCACGACGGGAAAGGAGACGCCGATGGCATCGCGTAAGAAAAAGGATCAAAGAGCGGCAGATGAAGCCGACAACTTGAAATCAGAAACGCCAGAAGATCTGGAACAAAAGGACGCCTCGGAAGACCGCGACAACCCGAGAATTACCAGAGACGAGGTCAAATTCGAATCGGAGGCGCACGGAAAAGAGGACGATGAGCAGGAACTCCGGGACGTGGACGTCCGCGGCTCCTCAAAATTCACCAAGGTATTGAGAACGATTGGGCTCTACCTGCGCTACGGCTGGAAACAGGCCGATCGGTTCGTCAACAGGGCCGCGAAAAAAATGGAAGGCCCGGACAAATTCTTCAACGACCACGCGGTTTGGCTGCACATTCCGCTGGCGGTGCTTGTCGTCTTTATCATCGAGCTGCTCGCCCGGCACTCCTTCGCCGGCGTTTTCGAGTTCATGGCGCACCACACCATTCCGTTTCTCTACAACTGTCTGGTGGTTTACCTGATCTACTCGCTGACTTTTCTCGTCAGGCGGCGCACCTTTCTGCGCACGCTGATCACCGGGTTATTATTGATTCTCGGCGTCGTGAACGGCGTCATTCTGCTCGCCCGCGTGTCGCCATTCGGCTTTACCGATTTGACGATGATTTCGGACCTTCTGACGATGAAGGGCAGCCAATACGTCTCGGGCGGCTTAACGGCGGTGATTGTCACCGCGATTATACTCTTTTTTGTCTACGTCGTGCTCCTCTTTTTCAAGGGCCGCAAGCAGAAGGGCAAATGGCCGTTTCCGATCAGGCTTATCGCCGTGGCGGTCAGCATCGCGCTGATTCCGGGCTCGACGATTTTCCTGCGCAGCCGGCACGAGCTCAGCGCCTACTTCGGCAATCTGGCCCAGGGCTATTCGGATTACGGCTTTCTCTACGGCTTTGGCACCAGTATTTTCAGCCGAGGAATGAGCAAGCCGTGGAATTATTCGAAGGAATCGGTCGACAAGGTCACCTCGAGCACCGATATGGGCAAGACCGTTTGGATCAACGACAAAAAGGTCAACGTCGTCGTGGTGCTGCTGGAATCCTTCATGGATCCGACGGATGTGAAATACCTGTCAATGTCGGAGGATCCGATCCCGTATTTCCACTCGCTGGAATCGAATTATTCGACGGGCTATCTCGAAGTGCCGGTCGTCGGTGCCGGAACGTGCAACACCGAATTTGAAATGCTTACCGGCATGTCCATGCAGTTCTTTGGCCCTGGGGAATACCCGCAGAAAACGGTCCTCAAGCACGTGAAGGACTGCGAAAGCTACGCGTCGGATCTGAAGAAGCTCGGCATCAAGAGCCATGTCGTCCACAACAACGGCGCGAACTTCTACAGCCGGCAGAATGCCTTCTCGATGATGGGCTTCGATACGTTCACGTCCAAGGAAATGCTCGACATCACGAAGAAGGAATACAACCCGATCAAAACCTGGCCGACCGACGACATCCTGATCGACTCGACCAAGGAAGCGATGGATTCGACAAAGGGCAAGGATTTTGTCTACACGATCACCGTCGCGACCCACGGCAATTATCCGGATTACAAGGTCTTCACGAATCCGGACGTCAAGGTCAAGGCCAAGGGCAAGGATCAGGCCCTCAATTACAAATGGGAATACTACGTCAATATGCTCCACAGAGAAGATCAGTGGATCAAGAACTACATTAAGATGCTCGACAGCCGAGACGAACCGACCCTCGTCATCATGTTCGGGGACCACGTGCCGAGTATGGATTTGACGAATCAGGAAGTGAAGAGCGGCGACATCTTCAAGACAAAGTACATCACCTGGAACAATTTCGGCATGGAGAAAAAGGACGCGGACCGCACGTCTTACAACCTGGTGGCGGATATGCTCGGGCGCCTTGGCGTTCACGGCGGCACGATGATGAATTATCAGCAGAAGATGATCGAAAATGGGACGAAGCCGGGCTCGCTCGCTTACATGCGCGGGCTGAAGACACTGCAGTACGATCTGCTTTACGGCAAGCGCTACGCCTACAACGGCAAGGACCCGTACCCGGCGACCGACATCGAAATGGGCTTAAACGACATTAAAATTGACCGTGTCTACACCTACGATAACCGGGTGCACCTCTTCGGAGAAAACTTCACGCGGTGGAGCAAGGTCTTTGTGAACGGCAAGCAGGTCTCGACGAAGTACAAGAGCGGCCAGCATCTGTCGATCAGCGTCGACGATGTGCGCCAGGGCGACAAGATTCAGGTCAGTCAGATGGGCTCCGGGGACGACAAGCTCCGCTCGTCGAATACCGTGACTTACACAGCGCCCACGGTGAAAAGTGAATAGGAGGCGGCAGGATGAGTAAACGCAAAAAAATCATCATCGCGGTGATCGCGATCGCGGCGGCCGCTGCGGTCTTGGCTTATGTATTCAGAGACCGCGTCAATATTACGACGTACAAGGATTCCAAAGAAGAAGGCTCGCGGGTTTACACGATTGGGATCATTCAATCAAAGAGCGGCACCTGCGCCGACCAGATGGTTCAGGGGTCGATGGATGCGGTGACCGATATTTTTGGCTCGACCCACATCAAATTTTCGGAAAAGCGGGTCAAAACCCGGGATGAAGCGAAAAAAGCCGCGAAACAGATGGTCAAGCAGAACAAGGATCTGATCCTCACCTGCGGGACCCGAGCGCTGATGGGGGCCGAGGACGCGACAAGCGAGACTCCGATTCTCAGCGTCGGTGTGGTCAATTTCCAGCGGGCCCTCGGTATGACCGTCAGCGACAACTGGGACTACCGGACCGGCCGCAACGTCACCGGCGTATCGGGCGAACCGAGCCTGCCGGACACGCTGTCGCTGCTCATCGAGGTAACCCCCGATTTGAAAACCGTCGGGCTGGTCCGCGATCCCAGCGAACCGGACAGCGTCTACCAGTGCAACAAAATGAAGGCGATGCTCGACGAAGCCGGGGTTGCTTCGAAAACCTACGATCTGTCCCGGACCAGCACCGATATGGAAGCGGCGAGCCTCGGCGAAACTGCGGTGTCGGAATGCAGTGCATTGTACTTTCCGATGTACTGCGGCCTCTCTAAACAGGCGGCGGTCATCGCGCCCCTCGCGGCGGAAGCCGGCGTTTCGACCGTGGCCGGCGATGCCACCGTCGGGAAGAACGTGCTGGCGACGCTTTACACCGATCCCTACAATCAAGGGTACCGCGCCGGACGGATGGCTTACTCGATTTTGGTGAATAACCGAAAACCGAGCCGCATGCACGTGAAGATTTTCGTGTCCAGCGCGTCTCAAAAGCTTTATCAGAAGACGATCGCGGCGCAGATGAACCGCACCTATCCGAAATCTTTTTCGGAAATCGGCGATTATCTCGACCATTACGATCCGACGCTGGTCACGACCCGGATCGACGCGGGCACAACCCAGCAGGGCAACTATTAATATTAGACGAATTGAAAATAACAGATGCGGCCGCAAAGCTTGATTTTGCGGCCGCGTTGGTCTATAATGCTGACGACAGTTCGATTGCACCATCCTGTCGATAAACAAAACCAGGGCTTCAATAGATGATAACGCCCTGCTTATGCAGGGCTTTTTTATTGGGAAAGAAGGCAAACCGATGTACACACTCAAAACGAAGGGGCATTTCGACGCGGCCCATTTTTTAAAGGGCTACGCCGGCAAATGCGCCAATCTTCACGGCCATCATTGGACGGTGACCGTGGAAATTCAAGGGGAGACCCTGCAGACAGACGAACAGCACCGCGGCATGCTTGTCGACTTCGGCGATTTGAAGGCGGATCTCAAGGCTGCCTGCGACGGCTTTGACCATCGCTTGATCTACGAAGCCGGAAGCTTCTCGGAGACGGCGATGCAGGCTTTATCCGAGGAAGGCTTTTCCGGCCGGGCCATTCCCGTTCGGCCGACGGCGGAAAATCTCGCAAAGCTGTTCTGCGATGAAATGACGGCAAAGGGCTACGACGTCCGCCGCGTCGAGGTTTACGAGACGCCGAACAACATGGCGGCTTACGAGCCTGAGGATAAAGATCAGGGAGGGCACTGACATGCAGGTGGCTGAAAAATTTGTCAGCATCGACGGCGAAGGCCCCCATGCCGGGGAATTGGCCGCCTTTATCCGCTTCAAAGGCTGTAATCTTAACTGCGATTACTGTGACACGAAGTGGGCCAACCGCGCGGACTGCGCCGCAAAGGACGAGACAACGGCCGAGCTCGCGGACTGGGTGAAGACCACCGGCACGCACAACGTGACGCTCACCGGCGGCGAGCCGCTGCTCCAGCACGGCATCGACGGGCTGATCGCCCGCCTCATCGACGACGGCTGCCGCGTCGAGGTGGAAACCAACGGTTCCATCGACATCGCGCCTTTCTGCGCCGACCCGGCCCACCGGCCGGTCTTTACGCTGGACTGCAAGCTTTCGGCCAGCGGCCCGGCCTGCGTCAGCGCGATGCGGCCGGAAAATTACCAATACCTGGGCCCCCACGACAGCGTGAAATTCGTCTGCGGCAGCCGGGCCGATTTGGAAGACGCCGCGCGCATCATCGCGGCCTACGATCTCGACCGCACCTGCCACGTGTTTTTAAGTCCGGTCTTCGGGATGATCCAGCCGGTGGACATTGTGACCTTTATGGAAAAGCGGAAGCTCAACGGCGTGCGGCTGCAGCTTCAGCTGCACAAGATCATCTGGGATCCAGTGACCCGCGGCGTGTAAGGATATTTAGATTTGAATAGAGGATAAAGATGAAGCAATTATTCGATCAATACAAGAAGGCGATGGTTTTGACCAGCGGCGGCGTCGACTCGACGACGGCGTTGGGGCTGGCGGTGGACCGCCTCGGCGCGGAAAACGTCATCGCGCTGTCGATTCAGTACGGCCAGAAGCACGACAAGGAAATCGAAGCGGCCAAGGCCGTCGCGGCGCATTACGGCGTCGAGCAGCTGTTTCTGGATCTGACGCCGATTTTTCAGTACAGCGACTGCGCGCTGCTCAAGGGTTCGGATCAGGCGATCCCCGAAGAAAGCTACGCCGAACAGATTGCGGCCACCGGCGGCGAGAAGCCGGTTTCGACCTACGTGCCCTTCCGCAACGGCCTGTTTTTGTCGTCCGCGGCGAGCGTTGCCCTTTCCAAGGACTGTGACGTCATTCTTTACGGCGCCCACGCCGACGATTCGGCTGGCTTTGCCTACCCGGACTGCTCGCCGGCCTTTGCCGACGCGATGAACCGTGCGGTCTACGAAGGCTCGGGCCACCAGCTGGAAATCGCCGCGCCCTTTGTCGATATCGACAAGGCGGCAGTGGTGAAGCTCGGCCTCGAGCTCGGCGTGCCCTACGAGCTGACCTGGTCGTGCTACGAAGGGGGCGACCGCCCCTGCGGCAAATGCGGGACGTGCCTGGACCGGGCCGCGGCCTTTGCGGCGAACGGCGTCGCCGATCCGGCGATGGCGCAGTACGAAAAAGCGTGAGAGGAAGAGAAGCAAATGAACGATCAGCGGGATAAGAAAAAAGAGCATCTGACGAAGCTCGGCAGTGCCGGCACCGTCTACCCGACGGATTACGCGCCGGAGATGCTCGAAACCTTTGAAAATAAACATCCGGACCACGACTATTTTGTCAAATTCAACTGTCCGGAATTCACGAGCCTGTGCCCGATTACCGGCCAGCCCGATTTCGGAAACGTCGTGATCGCCTACGTGCCGGACAAGAAAATGGTGGAAAGCAAGAGCTTAAAGCTCTACCTGTTCTCGTTCCGGGAACACGGCGCCTTTCACGAGGACTGCATGAACACGATCATGGGAGATTTGATCGCGTTGATGGATCCGAAATACATTGAGGTTTGGGGACGGTTCATGCCCCGAGGCGGGATTTCGATCGACCCGTACTGCAACTACGGCAGGCCCGGGACGAAGTGGGAAGACGCCGCGTGGCAGCGCCTTTCCCACCACGACATGAACCCCGAAGCGGTGGACAACCGTTAGGAACGGCGCTTCGGATTTTCGCCGGCCTCGAATTTTTGAATGGACAGCCCGCTCCGCGTGAGCCGGTCGTCTAAGATTTTGCCGACAGCGGCCGCCGCGGCCATTTTCGCGATGTCCCCAGGGATGAAGGGGACGACGCAGACGACGAGGGCCGGGATCAGCGCGGTGTGGGTCACGAACATGAACCAGATCGTGCCGAGGGCGAGACAGGCGGTGGAGCCGATGAGCATCGAAATCAGCGCCGGCACGAATTTCCGCCGGGTGGCGCAGAGCTTGCCGGCGATGAGCGCGGCAGGAATGTAGCCGATCAGGTAGCCGCCGGTGGGGCCGAGAAGCTTGCCGGCGCCGGCGGTGAAGCCGGAAAACACCGGCACGCCGAAGAAGCCGAGGAGCAGATAGACGACGACGGCCAGCGTCCCGAGACGCCAGCCCAGCAGATAGGCTGAGAGGAACAGCGCAAAAGTGAGCAGCGAAAGGGGCACGCCGCCGGGCAGCGGGATCGAAAGCGGGCCGAGAATGGCCATGAACGCCGCGAGCAGCGCTGTGAAGATCAAATTTCGGGTCTTGGGTTTGTTTGACATCATTTTCTCCTTTGATAAATTTGATAAAATACGCAATTTTATCAAGAATGAATCAGCCCTTATTATATCATAAGTGAGGCAATGGCGTTTTGGCGGAGCCGGCGATTGGCATCGAGCGTAAGTGAGAAAGGAAAAATAGAGCATGGATCAGGATAAAATCAAACAGGCGGTACGCCTGTTGTTAGAGGGGATTGGCGAGAATCCAGACCGCCCCGGGCTTTTGGAGACGCCGGATCGAATCGCGCGGATGTGTGAAGAAATCTACGGCGGATTGGGTCAGACGCCGGACGCCCATCTGGCCAGACAGTTTGACGCCGAAGGCGGCGGAAGCGGGATCGTCGTCGTCAAAGACATCCCGTTTTTTTCGACCTGTGAGCATCACCTCGTGCCCTTTTACGGAAAGGTGCATATCGGCTATCTGCCTGACGGCAAGGTAGTGGGCTTAAGCAAGCTCGCGCGGACTGTCGAGGTCTACGCCAGACGGCCGCAGATTCAGGAACGGCTGACAGGGCAGATCGCCGACGCGGTGGCGCGCTGCTTGACCCCGAAGGGCGTCATCGTGAAGATCGAAGCGGAGCACATGTGCATGACGATGCGCGGCGTCCAAAAGCCCGGGACTCAGACGGTCACCCTGGCGGCCAGAGGCATTTTCGAATCTGAGTCTGAACAGCGCCAGATGTTTTTCGATTTAATTCGGCAGTCATGACAGCAGCACACGACATCGATATGCTCCACGGCGGTCTGTGGAAAAAGATTTTGATCTACGCACTGCCGCTGGCTCTGACCGGCATTCTCCAGCAGCTGTTCAACGCGGCGGATGTGGCCGTGGTTGGGCGGTTCACCGGGAAAGAGGCGATGGCCGCGGTCGGCGCCAACTCGCCGATCGTCAGTCTGCTCGTCAATTTCTTCATCGGCATTTCCCTCGGGGCCAACGTGGTGATCGCCCACGCCATTGGCCGCCGGGACCGCGGCGAAGCGGTGCGCACCGCGCACACTGCGGTGATTTTCGCCGTGTTGGCCGGCGCCGCTGTTCTCGTGGTCGGGGAGCTGTTCGTGGAGCCGGTGCTGCGCTGGACGGGTGTACCCGCGAGCGTCATGGCCGACGCCGCGGTGTACCTGCGCCTTTACCTGATCGGCATGCCGGTCATTCTGCTTTACAATTTCGAAGCGGCGATTTTCAGAAGTCAGGGCGACGCGCAGACGCCGCTGATCGCGCTGGCGCTTTCCGGTGTGTTAAACGTCGCGCTGAATTTGATCTTTGTCGCGGGATTGGGCCGCGGCGTCAGCGGTGTCGCGGTGGCGACCGTGATCGCCAACGCGGTGGCCTCGATTTTTCTGACGATGCGTTTGAACCGCGCGGATGCTGGCATTCGGCTGCGCCGGTCTGAGCTGCACGTCGATCGCAAAAGTTTGAAGAAGATGCTGCACATCGGGGTGCCGTCGGGCCTGCAGGACGCGATGTTCTGTATCGCCAATATCATCATTCAGTCGGCGATCAACAGCCTGGGCTCGACAATCATGGCGGCTGCCTCGGCGGCCTTCAGTGTGGAGATCGCCGCGTATTATATGCTCAATGCTTTCAACCAGGCCTGTACGACGTTCACCAGCCAAAACTACGGCGCAAAATTGCCCGAACGCTGCCGCCGAACCTTTTGGCTTTGTCTGGCCGAGGGTTATCTGTTTTCCGGCACGCTGGCGATATTGATTTTAATCGGCCTGCGCCCCATTCTCGGATTGTTTTCGTCCAACCCAGCGGTCATCCGCTACGGTGTTGTCCTGACGGATTACGTTTACGTCTCCTACCTCTACACCGCGTGGCTGGAGGTCGGCTCGGGCTACCTGCGCGGCTTTGGCCTGTCGCTAATGCCGGCGCTGGTGTCCATCGTCGGGATCTGCGTCTTCCGGATGTTCTGGATCGCGGAAATCTTCAGGCGGTCGCCGACCTTTCGGACGATCATGCTGATTTACCCGGTGTCCCTCGGCGTCACCTCCCTGGCCATTGCGGTGATCGTCTTCATTCTACGGCCGTCTCGGAAGATCATCACCGAATCGGCGGAATAAAAAACGCAAAATGTGGTTATAACAACAGACGTTCGGCCGTTCTTCTGTCACAATAGAGGCACCATTGAAGATTAGAATGAAAAAATGTGACGGAGGACATGTTCATGATACGCAAAATTATCCATATCGACGAAGAAAAATGCAACGGCTGCGGGCTGTGTGCCTCGGCCTGCCACGAAGGGGCCATTGAAATGGTGGACGGCGTCGCGAAGCTGACCCGCGAGCATTTCTGCGACGGCTTCGGAGACTGTCTGCCGGAATGTCCGACCGGTGCCATTACCTTTGAAGAACGGGAAGCGCCGGCTTACGACGAAGCGGCGGTCGCCCGCGCCAAGGCGGCTAAGGCTCAGCAGGCGGCACCCTTTGCCGGATGCCCAGGCTCACAGGTCAGACAGATTCGAAGAGACGCCGACCCGGCTCCGGCGGCAGCGCCTGCGGCTAAGAGCCAGCTGACGAATTGGCCGGTACAGATTAAGCTTGCGCCGACGCAGGCCCCGTATTTTGACGGCGCCAGACTGCTCATCGCGGCGGACTGCACGGCTTACGCCTACGCTCGGATGCACGAAGACTTCATCAAGGGACGGGTCGCGCTGATCGGCTGCCCGAAATTGGACGCGGTCAATTACGCAGAAAAGCTTACCGCCATCATCGCTGAAAATGACATTCAGGACGTGACCGTCGTGCGCATGGAAGTGCCGTGCTGTGGCGGCCTGGCCATGGCGGCGAAAAATGCCCTCCAGGCTTCCGGCAAATTTATCCCGTGGCAGATCGTCACCATCGGCATCGATGGCAGACGCTTGGGATAAAAGCCGTATAGCTTTTAACCTCAGTCTCGCAATATGGTGCGGGCTGAGGTTTTATTTTTTACATTTATATTTCTGAAAGTCAAAGCGTTTAAGCTGTCCTTCGGTTAAATATAAGAAATTATGGTATAATATGCAAAAAGCCGGAGGGCTTTAGAAACGCAGGTCCAGGATGAAACAAGCGAATCAGAAATACACAGCGGTGAAGCAGGCTCTTGCGGCCGTGGCGGACAGCGCGCGCGCCGTGCCAATGGCGGCCTACATGCGTAACCAGTTCGCCTTTTACGGCATTCCAGCCGCCGCTAGGCGTCAGGCCTACAAGGAAGCAATCAAGGCCTTTAAGCGGGCGCCGGCGATCGACTACGACTTTTTAAATCTTTGCTTCGGTGACAGCCACCGGGAGATGCAGTATTTTGTCGTTGACGCCCTCGCCGGCGTGCAGCGGCGCCTAACGCCGGATGACGTTCGGCACATCGAGCCCTATCTCAGGCACAAGCAGTGGTGGGACACCATCGACGGCCTCGACAAAGTCGTCGGGCGCATCGGCTTGAACGATCCCGCCTATCGGCCAAAAATCGAAGAAATGATGAGAAGCTGGGCGCAGGATGCCAATTTTTGGATGCGCCGTGCGGCGATCGACCACCAGCGGGGCATGAAAGAACAAACCAATCCTGAGCTGTTGGCGGAGCTGATCGAGATGAATTTGGGCTCCGACGAATTTTTTATCAACAAGGCTATCGGCTGGAGCCTAAGAGAGTATTCGAAAACCGACCCGGACTGGGTGCGGGATTTCCTCGACGGGCACCAGCGTCAAATGGCCCATCTCAGCGTGTCAGAGGCGTCGAAATACCTTTGAGCCTTGACACATTTTTAACGCTGTGTTAAATTGAAACGAGCAGATGATTCAGTCTCTGGGAAGGCAGATAAGCCTGCCCGGAGGCTTTTTTATTCGATCAAAGGATCAACGGAGAAGGAGTAAGATGAAGGAATTATTAATGGGAAACGAAGCGGTCGCCTGCGGCGCGCTGGCGGCCGGGGTTCAGGTGGTCGCCGGCTACCCGGGCACGCCGTCCACCGAAGCCCTTGAGACCATCGCGAAGCGCAAGCCCGACGGGGTTTACGTCGAATGGTCGATCAACGAAAAGGCCGGCGCTGAGGTCGCGGCTGGCGCGGCCTACGCCGGGGCCCGGTCGATGGTGACGATGAAACAAATGGGGCTCAACGTCGCGTCGGACCCGATCATGTGCGTCAACTACGTTGGCGTCAAAGGGGGCATGGTCATTTACGTCGCAGACGATCCGGGGCCGATCTCGTCTCAAACGGAGCAGGATACCCGGAGCTGGGGTCAGTTCGCGAAGATTCCGGTCCTCGACTGCACGTCTCCGGAACAAGCTTTTGAGCAGGTGCAGTACGCCTTTGAGCTGTCGGAGGCCAAGGGCATGCCGGTAATTTTGAGATCGACCACGCGGGTGTGCCACGCCTGCGCGGTCGTCGACGTGCCGGCCTTTGTGCCGCCGGAACCGGCTGAAGGCTTCGTCAAAGACAAAAAATGGGTCATTTTCCCTGGGTTGTCCTATCAGAATAAGAAAAAGATTTTCGCGAGAGAATCGGCATTGGCGAAGACTTTCTCCGAAAATGGGAAGAACACGATCGCCGGCTCTGGGAAGATCGGCATCGCCTGCGGTGGGATTTCCGCCGCCTACACCGCCGATGCGATCAAAGGCCATGCGGATCAGTTTACGGTCTTCACGGTGAACACCCCGTACCCGTTCCCGATTCAGGCGGCCCGGCAATTTGCGGATCAGGTCGATTCGGTGCTGGTTTTCGAAGAGCTGGACCCCTACATCGAAGATCACCTGTTGGCGATGGGCGTCGACGTCATCGGCAAGCGCTCAGGTGCGGTTCCCGAAGCGGGCGAGCTGTCAGCGGTCGCCGTCGCGGGCATCATCGAGAAGCAGACGGGCGTGGCGCTGGATCTTCATTCAGTAGATCTGCCGGAAGCGCCGGCGCTGCCGGTGCGCCCGCCGGTGCTCTGCGCGGGCTGCCCGCACCGCGGCGCCTTTTACGCGGTCAAGAGAGCGATGCGCGGTCGGAAAATCGTCGCTCTCGGCGATATCGGCTGCTACACCCTGGGCAACGCGATGCCGCTGGACATGGTAGACACCTGCCTGTGCATGGGCGCCGGTGTCACGATGGCTCAGGGGATGAATCACGTGGACCCGTCCACCGTTAATTTCGCCTTTGTCGGCGATTCGACCTTCTTCGCCTCTGGCATTACCGGCGCGATCAACGGCGTCTACAACCAGGCGGATATCGTCCTCGCGATTCTGGACAATTCGACGACGGCTATGACCGGTCATCAGCCCCACCCGGGCACCGGTGTGACGATGATGGGCGAACGGGTTGCACCGGTGTCCATCGAAAGTGTGCTGCGCGGCGCAGGGGTCACCAGCGTGCGGACGGTGGATCCCCTCAATCTCGACGAAGCCATTCCGGCGATTCAGGCGGCGGCGGACGAAAAGGGCGTTCGGGCGATTATCTTTAAATCGCCGTGTATCGCGATCGTGCCGAAGCAGGGCATCGCGGAAGTGGATCAGGACGCCTGCATCGGCTGCAAGCGCTGCATCAACGAGCTGGGCTGCCCGGCAATCACGATGATGGAAACGGAAAATGGCCAGAAGGCGGTCATTGACCCGGCGCTCTGTACTGGATGCGGCCTTTGCAATCAGGTCTGCCCGAAACACTGCATGGAGGTGAAACGATGAAAAGCGCATTACTTTGCGGCGTCGGCGGACAGGGAACGGTGTTGGCTTCCCGGATTATCGCCCAGGCGGCGATGGACAGCGGATACCAGGCCCGAACGGCGGAAACCATCGGCATGGCCCAGCGGGGCGGCGCCGTGGTCTCCCACGTGAGAATCGGCGAAACGCCGGATGAAGCGGTGACCTCACCTTTGATCCCAGACGGTCAGGCCGACGTCCTCATCGGTTTTGAACCTGGAGAGGCGGCGCGGAATCTCAAGGCGCTGAAGCCGGACGGCATCGTCATTGTCAATCGCCGGCCCATCTACCCGGTGACGGCGTCTCTCGGGAAGAGCGCCTACGACGGCGAAGCGGTGCTGAAATGGCTTCAGGACAACGCGGCGCACTGCTACATCGTCGACGGCGATCAGGCGGCCCAGGCGTGCGGCTCGGAAAAGGTGCTCAACGTGATCTTAACCGGCGCATTGGCCGAAACCGGCGCGATGGGGCTGTCCCTCGAGGCGGTGGAACAGGCGATGATCCGCCGGGTCAAGCCGGCTTTTGTCGACATGAATAAAAAGGCGCTGGCCCTCGGCGCTGAAATGGTGAGGAGATAAGATCCATGAAAATGAAATCAGAAACCCTTGAACAGATCAAATTTCAGATGAAACGGGTCAAGGCGGCCGGCGGCTTTTACGCCAAGCGCCTTCAGGACATCGAACCGGGAGATATCAAATCTCAGGCTGATTTTGAGAAGCTGCCCTTTTCTGAAAAGGCGGATCTGCGCAACGCTTATCCGCTGGGGCTCGCCGCGGTTCCAGAAGAACAAATCGTGCGCATCCACTCCTCGTCCGGCACGACGGGGACGCCGGTGATCATCCCGTACACCCAAAAGGATGTGGACGATTGGGCGACGCTGTTCGCGCGCTGCTACGAAATCGCCGGCATTACGCCGAAGGATCGGATTCAGATCACGCCGGGCTACGGCCTGTGGACCGCCGGCATCGGCTTTCAGCTCGGCGCGGAAAAGCTCGGCGCGATGACCGTGCCGATGGGGCCGGGCAACACGGCCAAGCAGCTGAAATTCATGGAAGACATGCAGTCGACGGTGCTCTGCGCGACGTCCTCCTACGCGCTGCTGTTAGCGGAAGAAATCACCAAGCGCGGGATCCGCGACCGCATCGCGCTGAAGAAGGGCGTCATCGGCTCGGAACGCTGGGGCGAAAAGATGCGCGCCCGGATCGCGGACGAGCTCGGCGTCGAGCTCTTCGATATCTACGGGCTGACGGAAGTCTACGGCCCGGGGATCGCGATCAACTGCAAGTACAACACCGGCATGCACTATTTCGACGACTATCTCTACTTTGAAATCATCGATCCGAAGACCGGCGAGGTCCTGCCGGACGGCGAGCTCGGCGAGCTGGTCATCACGACTCTCCAGAAGGAAGGAGCGCCGCTGATCCGCTACCGCACTCACGACTTGACCCGGATCATCCCCGACGACGAGCCCTGCCCCTGCGGACGCGACCTGCCGCGCATCGACGTCATCCTCGGGCGTACGGACGACATGGTCAAGGTCCACGGCGTCAACATGTTCCCGGGACAGATCGACGACGTCCTCAAGCAGGTGGACGGCGCCAGCAGCGAATACCAGGTGTTCATCGATCACGTCAACGGCCGGGACAACATCACGGTCTTTGTCGAAACGTCGCTGCCGAAGGAAGGGTACAAGGCCTTTGAAAAGCAGCTGAGAGATACCTTCAAGTCCGTGATAAACGTCGGCATCATTCCAAAGGCGGTGGCCATCGGCGATCTGCCCCGCAGCGAAAAGAAAGCCACGCGGATTTACGATTATCGTTATTAACCGCAGACAAGGAGACCGAGAAGCGCAAAAAATGCGCGCTCCCGGTCTTTTTTATTTTAAGTTTTAATGAAATCCTTGACAAAGGCAGCATCGCCCCGCATGATATAAATAAATACTTATTTGGCTAGATGAAGAGTTAGAATAACCAGGCCCAAATCGTCAATCAAAAATTTTCGCGCACATCTCATCAGTGCAGATTGGAGAGAATATGAAAAAAAGTAACCCACGCGTATCAACGGCAGCCTCGATTAAAAGGCTCACCGCCTACGAGGGCGAGTACAATTTGTACGAAATGACGGTCAATTACGACTACGATTTGGACGCTCTGATCGGCGAAGCCGCCAGAGACGACCAGACATTCACGGACGCCGCCGTGGCGCAGGCCCTTCCCGGGATATCCGTTAAAGCTGCGCCGCCGTCCTTCGGCTGCAGCGCTTTCTGTGCCAAGACAGACACGGCAGTGCTCACAGGGCGGAATTACGATTTCAAAGAGGACACCTCGGCTTTATTGGTCCGCGCGAATCCCAAAGACGGCTACGCGTCCATCGCCTTCGCCTGCTTGAATAACCTCGGCGCGAACGAGGCCGACATGAGCATCGAGCAGCGGGCTGCGTCACTGCTCGCGCCTTTCGCTTGTCTTGACGGCGTCAACGCCATGGGGGTGAGCATCGCGGTGCTGACTCTGGACAGCGTGCCGGTCGACCAACACGCAAAAGCGGAGGCGATCAACACCGCTCTGACCATTCGGCTGGTGCTGGACCGCGCGGCCACGACCCGGGAGGCTGTCGAACTGCTGGGCCGCTACGACATGCACGCGATGGCGGGGCGCGATTACCATTTCTTTATCAACGACGAATCGGGTGACAGCGTCGTGGTGGAGTACGATCTGTTGGATCCCACACGAAGGATGACGGTCACGCCGGCGCGGGAGATCACGAATTTCTACGCCCTATACGCCGACCAGGTGAAACCCAATCAGATCAACGGTGCGTTCGGTCACGGCAAAGAGCGCGCGCTGGCCATCGCGGCAATCCTCGACGAGGGCGCCGCCACGGTAGAGGCGGCGTGGGCAGCTTTGCGGGCGTCGTCCCAGGCGCCCAACCCCGAGGACATCACCAGCAACACCCAGTGGTCTGTCGTGTACGACAACACCAACCGAACGGCGCGGTTTGTTCAGCGCAGGCATTGGGGCGATACCTTTTTATTCACGCTGGATTAAAGGGGCGAAACTGGTGCGGTGAAAACAAAGCGCGCTTCTTTATTTAGAAGCGTGCTTTTTTACGTCTAAAACTCGGCGCTTTATTCTTGTACAATGGTAGGGTTTGATTTATAATAATTGTAACCGACTAACATTGACAGATCATTTTAAATAAATTTATTAGGTAAGGAGTTCAAAATGGATTACAAAACCAATTTGCAGAAATGGCTCGATTTTGGAAAGTACGACCAGAATATAAAAAAGGAACTGGAGAGCATTACGGACGAAAAGGAACTCGAAGACCGCTTTTACACGGAGCTGTCCTTCGGGACAGCCGGCATGCGCGGGAAGATCGGCATGGGGACCAACCGCATCAATATTTACGTCGTCGCCCGCGCGACTCAGGGCTTAGCGCAGTATCTGCTCAAGGAAGACCCGGCCAACGCCGAAAAGGGCGTCGCGATCGCCTACGATTCCAGACACTTCTCGAAGGAATTCGCACAGGTTTCCGCTCAGGTCCTCGCGGCTAACGGCATCAACGCCTATATTTACGACAGCCTGCGTCCGGTTCCGGTGCTGTCCTTCACGGTGCGCCACCTGAAGACCGCTGCCGGTATCGTCATCACCGCGTCCCACAACACGAAGATTTACAACGGCTATAAAGTCTACGGCCCAGACGGCGGCCAGATCACCGAAGCGGTCGCGGCCGGCGTCGTCGAACAGATTCACACCGTCACCGATTATTTCTCAGTGAAATTGGCGGCGGACGACGATCCCCACATTATCACCGTGCCAAAGGAAGTGGACGACGCCTATATCGAAGCGGTCAAGGGCGTGGCCAAGGCCAATCCGGGCAGCGATTTGAAAATCATTTACACGCCGCTCCACGGCTCGGGCAACATCCCGGTGCGCCGCGTACTCAAGGAATTGGGCTACGAAAACGTCCAGGTCGTCAAGGAACAGGAACAGCCGGACGGCGATTTCCCGACGGTCGCGAAGCCGAACCCGGAAGAAAAGGCCGTCTTTGACCTCGCGATCGAAATGGCGGAAAAGGAAGGCGCTGACATCATCTTCGGGACCGACCCGGATGCGGACCGCCTCGGCGTCTGCTGCCACAAACCGGACGGCACCTACGCCGTGCTCACCGGCAACCAGACCGGCGGCCTGCTCGTCGACTACATGCTCAAATCCAGAGACTGGCCGGACAACAAGGCGATTGTCAAGACGATCGTCACCAGCGAATTCGGCGCAGTCATCGCCAAATCCTACGGCGCAGCGGTTTACAACGTGCTGACCGGCTTTAAATACATCGGCGAAAAGATGACCCAGTGGAAGGCATCGGGCGAACACACCTTTGTCATGGGTTACGAAGAAAGCTACGGCGCACTGGCCGGCGACTACGCGAGAGACAAGGACGCCGTCGTCGCGTCGGCCCTCGTCGTCGAAATGGCCCAGTACTACAAAGAACGGGGCATGACCCTCTACGACGCCCTCCAGGCGCTGTACAAGAAATTCGGCTACTTCCTCGAAACAATTCAGTCCATCGAGCTCGACGGCATCGAAGGCAAGGCTCAGATCGCGAAGATCATGGACGCCTTCCGCGCCGATCATTTCGATCATTTCGCCGACGCCAAGCTCGTCGAATTCGACGATTATCAATCACAGGTCTGCACCAACGTGACCACCGGCGAAACCTCAAAAATCGATCTGCCGGTTTCCAACGTCTTGAAATTCATCTTCAACGAAGATTCGTGGTACGCGATCCGTCCGTCCGGCACCGAACCGAAGATCAAGATCTACTACTCCGTCAAGGGCAAGAGCCCGGAAGACGCAGAAGCGAAGCTTGCGGAAATCAAGGAAGCCGTCAACGCGCGCCTGCCGGAATAACGACAATTTGCAGCGAAAACCCCGGAAAACCTTTCGGGGTTTTCTTTTTTTGGTATTCAAACGCAGGGAAAAAGGGTATAATGAAACAAAATCTTTAAATGAAAATGACAAGGAGATTACAATGCCAGATAAAATCAAATTAGGGCTCGTATTTGGCGGCCAGTCGGGCGAACACGAAGTGGCGCGGGTTTCTGCGTACAACGTCTTGAAAGTGATCGACTTAGACAAATATGATGTGGTGACCATCGGCATCACAAAAGACGGTCGCTGGATGATTTATACTGGAGATTGGGATAAACTGCCGGACGGCTCCTGGGAACAGGATACCGACCACATCCGGACGGATTTTTCGCTGTTCACCGATCCGCTCATTCAGAGCATCGACGTGTTCTGGCCGATGATGCACGGACCGATGGGCGAGGACGGCACGATTCAGGGCGTCTTCGAAATGATGAACAAGCCTTACGTCGGCTGCGGCGTGCTGGCTTCCGCCGTCGGGATGGACAAGGTCGTCTCGAAGATTTTGTTCGAACGCGCCGGCATTCCGGTCGTGCCTTACATTTATTTCTTCGACAGAGACTGGCGCAGAGATAAGGACGCGTTAGTCAAGGCCAGCGAAGACAAGCTCGGCTACCCGGTGTTCATCAAGCCGGTGAACATGGGTTCGTCGGTTGGGATCACCAAGGCCCACGATCGGGCGGAATTTGTCGCCGGGGTCGACAACGCGCTGCAGTTCGACTCGAAGATTTTGATCGAAGCCGCGGTCAACGCGAGAGAAATCGAATGCGCGGTCCTCGAAGAAGACGGCGACATTCAGACGACGCTGCCGGGCGAAGTGGTCGCCAGCAAGGAATTCTACGATTACGAAGCGAAATACGCCGACGATCAGGATTCGAAAATCGTCATCCCGGCCGAAATCGACAGCGCTACCATCGACAAAATCCGCACCTACGCCCACGACGCCTTTGCGGCCATCGACGGCGCAGGCCCGACCCGCGCGGACTTCTTCGTCGATCGGGATACTGGCGATATCTACATCAATGAAGTCAACACGATGCCCGGCTTCACCGACATCAGCATGTACCCAATGATGTGGGAAAACATGGGCGTGAGCTACAGCGAGCTGGTTGAACGGCTGATTCAGACGGCGAAACGCAAGAAAGTGACGGATTACACATTAAAGTAAAAGCAGGATTGAAACAAGAAAGGGAGGCCCGTGATGAACGTGCGTGAAAAGAAGCCGACGCGGCCGGTCTGGCTGACGGTGGTCAGTCAATCTGCGGTTGAAGGCGACACGGAACGGACCGAATTTATGACCGAGGGCGATCTGGTCTGGGAAGGGGAAACCCCCTGCCTGAATTACCAGGAGACAGAGGTCTCCGGCATGTCCGGCACGACGACCACGGTCCGCATCGAACCGGACAAGGTGTCGGTGATCCGTCTCGGTACGATCAACAGCATGATGGAATTTGAAGCGGGCAGCAGCTGCATGGCCGTTTACAAGACGCCCCTCGGCGAGGTGCCGATGTCGATCGACACGCGGCAGATTGAAATCGAACGGGACGAATCCTTTGGGCCCCTTCACGTGCATTTGGACTACATCATTTCCTCCAACGGGCAGGAAGTGACGGCCAACACGATGGACATCGAGATCAAGGAACGAAAATAAGTTAAAGGTAAAGAGGAGTATTGATGACCTATATCAGAGAGAAAATAGAGAATAAATTGAAACAGGCGGCAGCAGACGCGGTGCAGTCGGCGGTGTCGGCCGGTGCCTTTCAGATCGAACACCAGCCGGACGTGCAGCTGGGAGTGCCCCGCGAAGCGAAATTCGGCGACTACTCGACGAACGTGGCGATGCAGCTGCCGAAGGAAGCCCACATGGCGCCGCGGAAAATTGCCGAAGCCATTACCGAACAGCTGAAAGCTGACGATAATCTCAAGGGCATTGTGTCGAAGGTCGACATCGCCGGCCCTGGGTTTATCAACTTTACGCTGGATCCGGCCTGGCATTACGACGTCATCGGCGAAGTCGAATCCATGGGGAAGGATTACGGCCGCACCGAAGGCCACAAGGGACTGACCTACAATCTGGAATTTGTCTCCGCCAACCCGACGGGCCCGATGCACATTGGCAACGCCAGAGGCGGCGCGATCGGCGACGTGCTCGCTGAAATTGCGGCCTGGACGGGCTACGACGTAACCCGCGAATTCTACGTCAACGACGCCGGCAATCAGATCGCGAAATTCGGGGATTCTCTCGACGCGCGATTTAAGCAGGCCATGGGTCTGGACGTGCCTTTCCCGGAAGACGGCTACCAGGGCAAGGACATTATGGAACGGGTCCAGGAATACATCGCGGATCAAGGCGGAAAAGATCAGGTTGTGGGTCTGCTCGACGAAGACGACGACACCCGCAAGCGCAAGCTGATCGATTTCGCGCTGAACGTCAATCTCAAACAGATGCACACCGATATGGCCAAATACGGCGTACACTACGACGTCTGGTTCTCGGAACAGAGCATGTACGACGACGGCGAAATCGAACGAGCGCTGAAGCTGTTAAAGGATAAGGGTGCGACCTACGAAAAGGACGGCGCGACCTGGTTCAAGACGACAGATTACGGCTGCGAAAAGGACGACGTGCTGATCCGTCAGAACGGTCTGCCGACCTATTTCATGGGGGACATCGCCTACCATCTGAACAAACTCCAGACCCGGAAGTTCGACCGCGCGGTCAACGTCTGGGGCGCCGACCATCACGGGCACATCGCTAGACTGAAAGCGGCGATCCGGGCGGCCGGCGAAGACGATTCCCGGCTCCACGTCGTGACGATGCAGCTCGTCCGCCTCATCAAGGACGGCGAACCGATTCGGATGTCCAAGCGTCAGGGCAAGGCCATCGGCTTGTCGGAGCTGTTGACAATGGTCGGGACCGACGCGGCCCGCGTGTTCTTTAACCTGCGCTCACCGGATTCCCACTTCGACTTCGACCTCGACCTGGCCATTCAAGAATCCAATGAAAACCCGGTGTTCTACATGCAGTACGCCCACGCGCGCATCTGCAGCATTTTAAGACAGCTCGGCGGCGAAGTGGATTTGGACGCGCCGGCGGATTTGAGCCTGCTGACCCATCCGAAGGAAATGGAATTGCTCGAAGTCATGTCCGACCTGCCGAACACCATCGTTCAGGCGGAACGCAAGAACGATCCGTCTCGGATGGTGCATTACGGACAGGAATTGGCCTCGGCCTTCCACGCGTTTTACAACGACTGCCGCGTCCGTGTGGATGACGCGAAGCTGATGCACGCCAGACTGAAGCTGATCCTCGCGACCAGACAGGTGCTCGAAAACGTGCTCGGCATTCTCGGCGTCAGCGCACCGGAATCGATGTAACATAAAAAATAAGCGCAAAAACAAAAACTGCTGCGGGGCGTTAACCCCACAGCAGTTTTTTTGATGGTCGATTTAATTGATCGCGTCGACACCGTGTTCGTTGGTGCGGATGCGAATCACATCCTTTAAATCGTAAACAAAGATTTTTCCGTCGCCCGGCTGACCGGTGACCGCTGTTTTGCGGATAATGCGGACGACCTCGTCGGCAAAGGCATCGCTGGACACGACGATTTCAAATTTGATTTTGGGCAGCATGTTGATATCTACTTTTGAACCGCGGACCACGCGGGTGTAGCCCTTTTGGGTACCGCAGCCCATGACCTGGGACACGGTGATGCCGTGAATATCCACGGATTTCAGCGCGTCCAGCAGATCCTGATAAACTTCTTCCCGCACAATGGCTTCAATTTTTGTCATTTGATTTACCTCTCTTTTCCATTAATCCATACCGGTAAACGCTGGGTAGGCCTTTTCGCCGTGCTGCGTTTCGTCGAGACCGCGGCGTTCATCTTCTTTATTGACTCGAAGGGGCATGAACAGCGATAGGATTTTCGCGATGACGAGGGAGCCGACGACAGCGATGACGATGGTCAGGGCGATGCCGGCCAGCTGCATCAGAAGCAGATGACTGCCGCCGCTGAGAAACAGACCGTTCCATTTCGCGGCGGGGTTGATCGCCTTGCTGGTGAAAAGACCGGTGGCGATTCCGCCCCAGATCCCGCCGACGCCGTGGCAGCCAAAGGCGTCGAGGGCGTCGTCGTAGCCGAGCTTCGGCTTGACATAAGAGATCATAAAGTAGGAAATCGGCGCGGCAGCACCGCCGATGATAAAGGATGCCCAGACCGGAACGAAGCCGGCGCCCGGGGTAATGGCCACCAGGCCGAGGACCGCGCCGGTGGACGCGCCGACAACCGTCGGTTTGCCGGAAACGATCACGTCGATGAGCATCCAGATCATCATACAAGTTGCGGCCGCCGTGTTGGTGGTGACAAAGGCGTGGGCGGCCAGGCCGTTTGCGGCGAGGGCCGATCCGGAATTAAAGCCGTACCATCCGAACCAAAGCAGCGCCGCGCCGAGAACGACGAAGGGAATGTTGTGGGTGCGGTAGGAGACGCGGTTGTAGCCCTGGCGGCGTCCGATCATCAACGCCAAAATCAGGCCGGAAAAGCCAGAAGAGATGTGAACCACGTCGCCCCCTGCGAAGTCAAGGGCGTGCAGTTTTGAGCCGATCAGTCCGCCGGCGCCCCAGACCATGTGGGCCAGCGGGAAATACACGAGGATCAGCCAAAACAAGATAAAGAAGAAAATCGCCTTGAAGTTCATGCGTCCGGCGACGGCCCCGGTGATCAGTGCCGGCGTAATCATCGCGAACATCATCTGAAAGACGACGTAGGCCATTTTCGGAATCGACGGCGCGTAGGTGCTGGTGCCCTTGAACATGCCGCGCATGCACGCCTGATGGAATGTGCCGATGATGCCGCCGTGATCGCCGCAGAAGCTGACAGAATAGCCAAAGGCGATCCACAGAACAGAAGCCAGCCCCATGATGAACAGGGACATCATCATCGTGTTGAGCACGTTCTTGCGCCGCCCGAGGCCGCCGTAGAAAAAGGCCAGTCCCGGCGTCATGATCATCACCAGACAGGCGCAGATCAAAACAAAAGCCGTATTACCTGAATTCATAATTACTAAACCTCCATCACTTAAATAAGTCAACAAAAAAAGGCGTCAGAAGCCCTAAGCTTCCGGCGCCTTTGCCGATTGACTTGATAAAATTGCAACATACTCATTATAAAAAGATGTGATGGCAAAGTCAAAGAAAAAAATCGGGTGAAATGCGTTATTTGTCGTTTTTTTATAAAAATTTATAAATTTGTTGGTATAACCACAGAGTTTTAAAGAAAAAGCACTATAATAAAACCATCAGATGAAATCAAACGGATCATTCATAACGCAATGAAAGAGAGGAATACCAACATGCAGGATCAGAAAATGTTTTGTTATCAGTGTCAGGAAACGGCGCGCTGCCAGGGATGTACTGTCCAGGGCGTCTGCGGGAAAACGGCCGATGTGGCCAACATGCAGGACCTTTTGATTTATGTAACCAAAGGCCTGTCTGCCGTGACTACAGCCGTCAGAAAACAGGGCGGCGAAGTGACAAAGGATGTCAACCACCTCGTCACCGTCAATTTGTTCGCAACGATTACCAACGCGAACTTTGACTTAGACGCCATCGCCGACCGCGTGGAAACAACCGAAAAGGTCAAGGCCGAATGGCTCGCAAAAGTCGACGATCCGTCCGCTCTGCCGGAAGCGGCGACGGTTCAGATCGCCAGAGATCAGTTCGAAGCCAAGGCCAAAACAGTCGGCGTGCTGAGCACCGAAGATGAAGATGTCCGCTTCCTGAGAGAACTCATCACTTACGGGCTCAAAGGCCTTTCCGCCTACACCAAACACGCGAATGCCCTGTTAAAAGACGATGAAGAAGTCGATGCCTTCATTCAGCACGCATTGGCCGCAACATTGGACGACAGCCTGAGTGTTGACGATCTCGTTGCGCTGACTCTCGAAACCGGCAAATACGGCGTTCAGGGCATGGCCGATCTCGACGCGGCCAACACCGGCGCTTACGGCAATCCGGAAATCACCGAAGTCGATCTCGGCGTGCGCACCAACCCGGGCATCCTGGTTTCTGGTCACGACCTGAAAGACCTGGAAATGCTTTTGGAACAGACCCAGGGCACCGGCGTCGACGTGTACACCCACTCTGAAATGCTGCCGGCCCACTACTATCCGTTCTTCAAGAAATATGATAACTTCGCCGGCAACTACGGCAACGCGTGGTGGCAGCAGAAAACCGAATTTGAATCTTTCAACGGACCGATTCTCATGACCACCAACTGCATCGTGCCGCCGAAGGACAGTTACAAAGGCCGCATGTTCACCACAGGCGCTGCAGGCTATCCGGGATGCGCTCACATCGACGCAGACGCTGAAGGCCACAAAGACTTCTCTGCCATCATCGAAATGGCCAAATCCTGCCCGGCGCCGACCGAAATCGAAACCGGCAAAATCGTCGGTGGCTTCGCTCACGAACAGGTCTTCGCTTTGGCTGACAAAGTGGTTGACGCGGTAAAATCCGGCGCCATCCGCAAATTTGTCGTCATGGCAGGCTGTGACGGCCGCATGAAATCCCGTTCCTATTACAAGGAATTTGCTGAAAAACTGCCGAAAGACACCGTCATCCTGACCGCAGGCTGTGCCAAATACAAATATAACAAATTAAACCTCGGCGACATCGGCGGTATTCCGAGAGTGCTCGACGCTGGCCAGTGCAACGACTCTTATTCTCTGGCCCTCATCGCCTTAAAACTCAAGGAAATCTTCGGCCTCGACGATGTCAACGATCTGCCGATCGTCTTCAACATTGCATGGTATGAACAAAAAGCTGTCATCGTCCTTTTGGCCCTCCTGTCCCTCGGCGTGAAGAACATTCACCTGGGACCGACCCTGCCGGCCTTCCTGTCACCGAACGTCACCAACGTCCTGGTCGAACAGTTCGGCATCGGCGGCATCACCAACGTTGACGACGATCTCAAGACCATGATCGGCTAAGAAATCCATGACAAAATCCCGAAACATTGTGGTCATCGCGGCCAGTCTGCGCCGCGGCAACAGCGAACGCCTCGGGGACGCCTTCATTGAGGGCGCCCGGGCCGCGGGCCACCATGTCGAAAAAATTTCCCTTCAAACAAAAAAGATCCGTTACTGCACCGGCTGCGAAGCCTGTGCAGTGACGGGTCTTTGTGTGTTTTCAGATGACGCCCCGGACATTGCGGAAAAGATTATGAACGCTGACGCGGTGGTGTTCGCACTGCCGGTTTATTTCGGTAGCATCCCCGGCCAGCTTAAGACATTATTTGATCGAATGACCCCCTATTTCAGAAAGCCTTACCGTTTCAGAAAAGTCGTGGTGCTGGCCTGCGCGGATCAGGACCGCCGGGACATGTTTACCGGCGTCAAACAGAGCGTTGAAAGCTGGCTTTACGCCTTTTCGAAGGCGAAGCTCACAGACACGCTTTTTGTGGGCGGCGTCAACCATGCCGGAGACATCGAAGGGCATCCGGCCCTGAAGCAGGCCGAAGCTCTGGGAAAAAATCTCTATTCAATCCAGCCGTGAGCCTTGCAGACCTTGTAGATGCCGTCGTCGACGTTTTTCGGCGCGACTTCGTCCGCGGCCGCCTTCAGATCCGGGTGGCCGTTGCCCATGGCAATTTTGTAAAACGGATCGGAAAACATATCCAGATCGTTGGTATCGTCGCCGAAAACGACGGTTTCTTCGGGATCCCCGCCGATGACATCGAGCATCCGGAGGATCCCGTTTTTCTTTTCATCGGGCTGGATGATGAGGTAGCCCGCTTCAAAGCGCAGGGCACCGTATTCCGGATGGTGCAGCAGGGGCAGGTTGGCTTCTTCTTCCGGGGGAACGGCGATGTACATTTTGTAGACCGGCGGATGGGGAACGTAGTCGCGGTCGATGATGTAGCGGGTCGGTTCCAGGCGTTCCCCGGCCTTGCGGATGAAGTCGAAATTTTCGGCCCAGACGTCGATGGAATTGTCCTGGGCGACGAGGACGCCGTAGCCCTTGGAAACCGCCTGGTCGTAAAGGGCTTTGACGGCCTTAAAATCCAGGGGGATGTTGCGGACGAGCTTGCGGTCGATGATGAGCCCCCGGCCGCCGTTGCAGATCATGTTGTCGACGCCGACGCTGTCCATGACCGGGGCGCCCTTGTAGGCGGCCCGGCCGGTGTTGATGGCGCAGAAGTGGCCGTTTTTTTGAAGCAGGCGGATCGCCTCTTTGGCAGAAGGCACCACCTGGTTGGTGGCGCGGTCGGTCAGGGTGCCGTCGATGTCGAAGAAAAAGTATTTGCGTTTGGTTTTGGGTTTCATACAAAAAGACTCCTGTTAATTTTGGGTTTTGCGGATCAGGGTGACCGCCTCGCCGCTGCTCTTCAGGGTCAAGCGCCGTGGCGAGACTTTGTAATGCGCGGTCAGGGCTTTGACGTGAAAGCGCTTCAGCGCCTTGCCTGAAACTTCAGCCTGATGATTTTGCTTGATTTTTATTTTTCCCTTGTAAGTTCTGCGCATTTTGCGGTGTTTTTTCCAGGTGTTGAAACTGAGAGAGGCCTGGCCGTCCGGGGCAATTTTGACAAGGGTCTTGGCCTTGAAGGCCGCCTTTGGAATGGCGCGGTTGACGGTTTTGGTTTTCGGCGCGAGGGTCCAGGTGCCCGCAAGGGGGTTCGCCCCAGCGCGCACAGCGCCGGGCGAAAGCATCAGGCACAGCACGGCGGCGAGGATCGAAAATAAAAAATGTTTTTTCATCATAACTTCTTTCTTATAAAGACCGTATTAAAGCATGCGCATGAGCCATTCGGTGACGAACACCGCGACGCAGGCGGCTACCGCGACGGGTAAAAGCCCCTTCCGGTGCCAGGCCATGATGACCGCAACGGCCAGCCCGACGCAGGCCGAGATTATCGAATGGGTCGCTGTGAATACGGCGGGGATCGTCATCGCGCCGAGAACCGCGTACGGGATGTAATACAGAAAGGATTTGACAAAGGGTGACTTAATTTCGTTGCGGAACAGCACCAGCGGCAGCACGCGGATCAAATAGGTCACGCCGGCCATCACAGCCGTATAAATCAGCAGGTGTTCAGTCGTCATCACAGCCTCCTTTCTGCAAATGCGCTTCGCCGTCGGCTTCGATCTCCGCGTCGACCGCATCCTCAGATATTGGGAAGAGCCAGGCGCCGAGGGCCGACGCGCCGACCCCGCAGATGATGATTACAAAACCGCTGGAGAGCCGGTTTAAAACCGGTGTGAAGTGGAACAGGCAGCTGACCGCGACGGCAGCCAGCACGACCACGGCCACCGACCGGTGATCTCTGGCGGGCGGCACGATAATCGCGATGAACATCCCGTAGATGGCGAGCCCCAGCGCCGAGCGCACGACGTCGGGCAGGATGGCCGAGGCCAGTGCGCCGATGACGGTGCCGCCGGTCCAGCCGACGATCGGCATGATCATCAGCCCGACCATGTAGACGAAGCGCAGTTTTTTGCCGCCGGCGGCTCGTGCCGAGGACACGGCAAAGACCTCGTCGGTATCGGCGAAGGCGATGATCATCCGCTTGACCCAGTTAAATTCCGGATGGAGCCGCTGGGACCACGACAGGGACATCAGTGCGTAGCGCAGGTTGATGACCAGCTGAACCAGCGCCATTTCGATCATCGAGCCCGACGCGGCGATGACGTCGAGCCCGGCGAACTGCCCGGCGGAGGTCAGGTTAGTGAACGAGATCAAAATGGCCGCCCAGGCCGGCATCCCCTTTTCCACGGCCATCATCCCGAAGGTGAAGGAGACCGAGATGTAGCCGAGACCGATGGGCAGACCGTCGAAGAAGCCTGTCCTAAACGCGTGGCGTTTTTCTTCCGGGGTCAAGCGTCTGCACCCTTTCTTTTAAAGAGGGCTTCGGCGTTGGCCTGGGTGGCCTCCAGAATTTGTTCCAGGGGCAGGCCCTTGATTTCCGCCATCTTGGCGGCGATGTCGCTGACGAAGGCCGGCTCGTTGCGCTTGCCGCGGTGGGGAACCGGCGCCATGTAGGGCGAGTCGGTTTCGATCAGGAGGCGGTCCAGCGGCGCGTAGGCCACGACCTCCGGCGACTTCTTGTTATTTTTGAAGGTGATCGGCCCGTCGAAGCCGAGGTAAAAGCCCAGGTCCAGCAGGATTTTCGCCGTCTCGACCGATCCGGAGTAGCAGTGGAAAACGCCGCCGGCGTCCCGGCTGAAGGACTGGGATTTGACGAGATCCACGGCGTCGCCGTGGGCGTCCCGGTCGTGAATGATGACCGGCAGCGCGAGTTCCCCGGCCATCTCCAGCTGACGGACAAAGACGTCTTTCTGGTGCGCCTTCGGCGGGTTGTCGTCCCAATGGTAGTCGAGGCCGATTTCGCCGATCGCCAGCACCTTCGGGTCGGCGGCGAGTGCTGCAATGCGGGCGAAATCTTCGGGCTTCGCGTCGGCACAGTCCTCGGGGTGGATGCCGACGGCGGCGTAGACGCAGTCGTATCGGTGGGACAGCGAAAGGGCCCGTTCGCTGGTCGCGACCGTCGTGCCGGGATCGAGGATCCAGGCTACGCCCTGGGCCTGCGCCCGCGCGATGACGGCGTCGAGATCCTTCTGGAAGGCGGGGTCATCTAAATGACAATGGGTATCGATAAGCATGGCTGTGCTCTCTTTCTGTATTGTTTTGTCAAATCTTGAGGGTCAGCGAAATCGGGCAGTGGTCGGAGCCCATGACATCGGTGTGAATCGCCGCGTCCTCGAGCAGATCCTTGGCGTTGTCGGAGGCGAAGAAATAGTCGATGCGCCATCCGGCGTTGTTGGCCCGGGCGTTGAACCGATAGCTCCACCACGAGTATTCGATCTGATCCGGATGGAAATAACGGTAGGTGTCGATGTAGCCGTCGTTTAAGAACTGCGTGACCCATTCCCGTTCGATGGGCAGAAAGCCCGAGCGTTTCGCGTTGGATTTGGGGTTCTTCAAGTCGATTTCGGTGTGGGCGGTGTTGACGTCTCCGCAGACGATGACGCGCTTGCCTTCCGCGACGAGGGCGTTCACGTCCTTTTGGAAGCAGTCGTAGAAATCCATTTTGAATTGAAGACGGTCGTCGCCCTGGCCGCCGTTGGGGAAGTAAATATTGTAGAGGGTAAAATCCGGGTATTCCATGACGATGGTGCGGCCTTCGTGATTGAAGCGGTCGTCGGAAAGGCCGGTGTGAATGTCCAGAGGGGCTTCTTTATAATAAACGGCTGTACCGCTGTAGCCCTTGCGTTCCGCTGGGTTGAAGAAGGCGTGGTAGCCGTCAATCTGTTTAAGCGTGTCAGGCAGCTGGTCTTCGGTGGCCTTGAGCTCTTGAATGCCGAGTACGTCGGGCTGTTCGGATTTGATCCAGTCGACCAGCCCTTTCTTTTCAGCGGCGCGGATGCCGTTGACGTTCCATGAATAGAGTTTCATCCTAGTTTCTCCCTTAATCTTTCGTTACCAAAATTATAAAAGAAGGGCTGTCAAAAGTAAAGTTAAGGAAGGACGGGAGGGCGTGTGTCAGCGGTGGATTTTTCCCGGCGCCTTTGATATACTATTAAAGAAAATACGCGAAAAATGGAGCATCGGATGAAATACATCGTAACCCTGGACGGGGGATTAGACAAAACCCGGGCCGTCTTGTTCGATCTGAGAGGGAAGGAGATCGACAAGGTCGTCGTCGACAATGAAATCATTTCGGTCGGCGATTACCGGGAAATCGACATGAACGTTTTTTGGGACAACGCCGCGGCCGCGGTGGCCATGTTAATGGAACACAGCGGCGTCTACGGCTCGGACGTTGTCGGCATCGGCCTCACCGGCGCGGGCGAAGGTCTGTGGCCGGTGAGCGAGGGCGGCGAACCCGTCGGCAATGCCGTGCTGAACACGGACCGCCGCGCCAAAGAGGAAGCGGAATACGTCACGCAGAAAAACCCGGGCATGGGGCGGCTGGTTCACCGCAACCTCGGGCTCTACCCGAACAGCGGCAGCCCGCTGATGATTCTCAGATGGACCAAGCGCCACCGCCTCGAAATTTACCGTCAGATTCAGGCGATTCTGATGGAAAAGGACTGGCTGCGCTACAAAATGACGGGGCGCATCGTGACGGATTTCTCCGATGGCAACGCGGGGCTGCTGCATTTCCCGAACGGGCGCATTCCCAATCAGATGCTCACGGTGCTCGAACTGCACGACGCGATCTCGAAGCTTCCCGGCGTGCTGGACGGCTGCACGACGGCGGGCGAGCTCACCGAAAAGGCGGCCCGCCAGATGCGTCTGCTGCCGGGGATACCCGTGGCCGTCGGCGGCGGTGAAATCGCCTCGGGCATGTTCGGCATCGGTGCGGTGCAGGAAGGGGATTTCGGCATTCTCTTGGGCGACGCGCCGGCAGTGGGCCGGATCTTAAACCGCCGGCAGTGTGATCCGAGCCGGAGCAGCCGCAATTATATCTCCCATTTGACTGACGACTTGGCCATCGAACTCATCTCAACCCTCGACATTCAGCGCAACGTGTCCTGGGCCCTTGACGAGCTCACCGGCGGCTACGATCTCGACCTCGCCGACCAGCTGGTGGCGAAGAGCGAGCCCGGCGCAGGCGGGGTGCTCTTCCTGCCTTATCTGATGAGCGGGACAGAGCGCATTAAGCGTGCGGAAAGCCGGGAATGCGGCTGCTTTTTCGGCATGACTGGGGAAACGACCAAGGCGCAGATGGTCCGCGCGGTCTACGAGTCCATCGGCTACGCGGTGTGGGATGCGGTCGGCGACCGGGATCAGATCGACCACATTTTCTTCGGCGGTGAGATGGAACAGGACAGCCTGCTGCCGCGGATCGTCGCCAACGTGCTCGACGCGACGGTGTCGGTCGCTGGCGGCAGCGAGTTCCCGTCCCGGGGCGCGCTCATGTCCTGCGGCCTCGCCATCGGCGCCTACACGACGCCCGAGGACGCCGCTCAGCAGTGCGCCAGACTCAGACAGGTCTATCAGCCCCACACGAAATCGGTCTACGTCGACGGATTCAGACGCTACCGGGAACTGCGCCGCGCGCTGGCGCCGATTTGGAAAAATAAATAGGCCTTGAAATTGTACCGGTTATCCTTTAAAATATAAGTATTGTTTGACAGGAAAAAGCAATTTATTTGTCACTGCAAAAAAAAAACGCCTTTTGCAGTGATTTTTTTATTTAATGAACACGGAGGCAGCATGAAGACAAAGTATATTTTCGTCACCGGCGGTGTGGTTTCGTCCCTCGGCAAGGGGATTACAGCGGCATCTCTCGGGCGGCTTTTGAAAGCCCGGGGCTTTAAGGTTTCAATCCAGAAATTTGACCCGTATATCAATTACGATCCAGGGACAATGAGCCCCTATCAGCACGGGGAAGTTTTCGTCACAGACGACGGGGCTGAAACCGACTTGGATCTCGGCCACTACGAACGGTTCATCGATGAAAGCTTAGGCCAGTACAGCAACGTCACCACCGGGAAGGTGTATTGGAACGTCATCACCAAGGAACGCCGCGGCGATTATCTCGGCGGGACCGTTCAGGTCATTCCGCACATCACGAATGAAATTAAGGAAAGCGTGTCCAAGGTCGCGGACAGCCCGCTCAACCCGGATATCGTCATCACGGAAATCGGCGGGACCGTCGGGGATATCGAATCTCAGCCTTTCCTCGAAGCGATCCGTCAGTGCCGCGGGGATCTCGGCGCGGAAAACACGCTTTATATCCACGTCACCCTGCTGCCCTATTTGAGAATGTCCGGCGAGCTGAAGACGAAACCGACCCAGCACTCGGTCAAAGAACTGCGCTCCATTGGGATTCAGCCGGATATCATCGTGTTGAGAAGCGAACACGAAGTTGAAGAAAGCCTGAAAGAAAAGATCAGCCTGTTCTGCAACGTCGACAAGAACGCAGTCGTCAGCAATCTCGACGCCAGCGAGCTCTACGAAGTGCCGCTGATGCTCGAAAAGGAAGGCCTGGCCAATCTGGTGGTGAAAAAGCTGCACCTGCCGGAACGCACGCCGAAGCTTGACGAATGGAAGAAACTGGTCGTCCGCGCCAAGAACCTCGAAAATCGCGTCAACGTCGCGATCGTCGGCAAGTACGTCGAACTCCACGACGCCTACCTGTCTGTCGCTGAAGCGCTGCGCCACGCGGGGATTGCCAACAACGCGGAAGTGCACATCAAATGGGTACACTCCGAAGATTTGAACGCGGAAAACGTCGACCGTATTCTCGGCAATGAACAGGCGATTATTGTCCCCGGCGGCTTCGGCAACCGCGGCATCGAAGGCAAAATCGCCGCCATTCAATACGCGAGAGAAAACAATATTCCGTTCCTGGGGCTCTGCCTCGGGCTGCAGCTCGCGGTCATCGAATACGCGAGAAACGTCGTCGGCTTAAAGGACGCGAACTCCATTGAATTGGATCCGGAAACACCTTATCCGGTCATCAACCTGATGGAAGAACAGAAGAAGATCCAAAATATGGGCGGCACCATGCGCCTCGGCGCCTACCCGTGCCACCTGGAAAAGGGCACCCTCGCCTACAAGGTGTACGGCACCCAGGATATCGAAGAACGCCACCGCCACCGCTACGAAGTCAACGACGAATTCATTCCGCAGCTGGAAAAGGCCGGCATGGTGTTCTCCGGCAAATCCCCAGACGGCGTGCTGGTTGAAATGGTTGAGCTGCCGAACCATCCGTATTTTATCGCGACACAAGCTCATCCGGAATTTAAATCCAGACCGAACCGTCCGCATCCGCTGTTTGATCACTTGATTCAGGCCGCGATGGACCAGAAGGAAAAAGCGTAAGCGCAACTTACCGGCCGCTGTCAATGCACAGTGGCCGATTTTTTTACCAGAAAATACTTGACACAAGATGTAGATAACCTGTGGAAAAGTGGATAACTTCATTGAAACGGCTTCCATTTTTCGTGGAAAACGTGAAAATTGTGGATAAATCGTGTGGAAAACGTGGAAACTGTGGATAATTTTCGCAAAACGGCTGAATTTCGCCACCTTTACCCTTTCTTAAAGTGTGCACAATTTTTAAAAGAAACCACTCACATTTTGTGGATAATTGTGCAAAAGAGTGGAAAGTTGCCGCGATAGGAAATATGCACCTGCGGATGCCACCATATCTGGGTGGAGCCCTTTGAATCTACGATTAAGAATTAGAAAAGAGACAGAAATTATGAAAGAATATGGATTTTTACGCACGGCGATCGCCGTCCCGCAGACCAAAGTGGCCGATGTGTCGGCCAACGTCCAGGCCATTTCGGACCTGATCGATGAGGCGGAGGCCCGTCAGGCGGCCGTCGTCGTCTTCCCTGAGCTTTCAGTGACCGCCTACACCTGCGGGGATTTATTCGCGCAGTCGGCGCTGCTGACTCGGGCAGAAGCGGGAGTTGAGGCCCTTGCGGCGCACTTAAAGGATAAAAGGGTGCTGGCTGTCGTCGGCGCGCCAATTCCCGTCGGCGCGGGGCTGTACAACTGCGCGGTGGTGCTCCAGGGCGGACAAATTCTCGGCGCGGTGCCGAAGACCCACCTGCCCAACAGCCACGAATTTTACGAACGGCGCTGGTTTACGCCGGCCGCTTCGCTGAGAGGCACCCAGACCATCCGATACGCCGGACAGGATTTCCCGATTGGGACGGACTTTTTGTTCTGCGACACGGACAATCGCGACATCAAAATCGGTGTTGAAATCTGTGAGGATATGTGGGCGCCGATGCCGCCGTCGGGCCGGCTCGCGGCCGGAGGCGCGACGGTGATCGTCAACCCGTCCTCGAGCAACGAGCTCATTGCCAAGAGCGAGTACCGGGAAGAGCTGGTGCGCCAGCAGTCGGCGCGGTGCAACGCCGCTTATCTTTACGCGTCCTGCGGCATCGGCGAATCGACGACCGACCTGGTGTTCGGCGGAGACGGCTACATCTACGAAAAGGGCGCCTGCCTCGCGAAGACCGAGCGTTTCGTCGACGGCGCGCAAATTGTGTTTGCCGATGTGGATATCGAGGGCTTGGCTCACGACCGCCGCACACAGACGAGCTTTGCCGACGAGGGCAGTGTTGGGGAACCGCTGGGGCAGATTCCCTGCCAGCTGGCGGATTTTGACGCCCTTGACCGTACCATCGATCCGGCGCCCTTTGTCCCGTCAGACCTGGCCGCCAGACGCCGCCGCTGCGAGGAAATTTTTGCGATACAATCCGTCGGGCTGATGAGCCGGCTGCGCCATATTGGCAACGTGCCGATGGTGCTCGGGATTTCAGGCGGGCTCGACTCGACCCTTGCGCTGCTCGTCTGCGCGGAAGCCTGCGACCGCCTCGGTCTGTCCCGCGATCACATCCACGCAGTGACGATGCCCGGATTCGGCACCACCGACCGGACCTACAACAACGCGGTGGATTTGATTCACGGCATCGGTGCTTCCTTCCACGAAATTGGCATTGGCGGCGCGGTGACCGATCATTTGAACGCCCTCGAACACCCGCTGGAGCTCCACGACGTCACCTACGAAAACGCCCAGGCCAGAGAGCGGACGCAGATTCTGATGGACTTAGCCAACCAGTCCGGCGGCATTGTCGTCGGCACCGGCGACCTGTCGGAGCTGGCCCTCGGCTGGGCGACCTACAACGGCGATCACATGTCGATGTACGCGGTCAATGCCGGCGTGCCGAAAACCCTGGTGCGCTATTTGGTCGATTACGTCGCGGACCGCAAGGGCTCCGAAGGCATCCGCGACATTTTGAAGGACGTCCTCGACACGCCGGTTTCACCGGAGCTGCTGCCGCCGGATCAATCCGGGAAGATTGCTCAGAAGACTGAGGACCTCGTCGGGCCCTACGCCCTTCACGACTTTTTCCTGTATCACGTCGTGCGAAACGGCTACGGCCCGCAGAAGGTGTACCTGCTCGCGAAGCGCGCCTTTGACGGCACGTACACCGATGCGGTGATTTACAAATGGCTCAGAAGCTTTTACTGGCGGTTTTTCGCGCAGCAGTTCAAACGCTCCTGCCTGCCGGACGGGCCAAAGGTCGGGTCGGTCGCGCTGTCGCCGAGGGGTGACTGGCGGATGCCGTCCGACGCGAAGGTGCGGCTCTGGATGGACGAAGTGGAAAAAATCAAACATTAGAATTCAATTCAATAAAAATTTTCATCAGGAGGGGGACAATGGAAATTACAAAAACCATGGCAATCTATTTCAGTCCGACGACGAACACGCGTCGGATGACTTTGGCGGTGGCGAAGGGCGTGGCCAGTGTCTTTGGCACGCAGCTTCATTTTAAAAACTGGGCGCGGCCGCGGATGCGCGAGCAGGACACCGTTTTCGACAGCCAGACGCTGGCGGTGGTTGGGATGCCGACCTACGCCGGCCGCCTGCCTAACCTCATCGCGCCGTCTTTAAAGGCACATCTGAAAGGGAACAAGACGCCGGCCATTGCGGTCGTGACCTACGGCAATCGGGACTACGAAAACAGTTTGGCGGAACTGGTAGACCTGCTCTCAAACAATGGCTTCATTGTCGTCGCGGCACTGGCCGCGCCCTGCGCCCACGCCTTTGCAGATATTGGCACAGGCCGTCCGAGTGATCAGGACTTGATGGACGCGATTGTTTTCGGACAGCAGGTCGGTGTAAATCTCGCCCAAGTGGAATACGAGCGCCAGCTGAAGCGCGTCGCGGTGCCGGGCGATCCGGCGGCGCCGTATTACAGACCCCTTAAGGCCGACGGCACCCCGGCGAATTTTCTCAAGGCCAAGCCGGAAGTGGACGCGGAAAAATGCACAGGCTGCAGTGTGTGCGTCAGGCTCTGCCCGATGGGGTCTGTTTCGATCAACCCGGTCAGTGGGAAAGCAGAAATTCACGGCGTCTGCATCAAATGTCAGGCCTGTCTTCGCGGCTGTGAGCCGGGCGCCCTAAGCTTTACCGATCCGGAATTTCTCGCCCACAAGGCGATGCTCGAGGCCAATTATACGGAAAAGAAAGACGCGTCGTATTTTCCGTTTACGATCGACGCGGAATAACCTGTTTACCTATTTAACCTGAGCTTTACGCAAATGCGATTTAAGCCCGAGGCGCGGATGATAGAATAGAGACATTATTTAAAGCAAAATCAACAGAGGAAAAGGAGACAATATGATCCAATTTGATAAAATCAAGGGCATTTTGTGCGATATGGACGGTGTGATTTACCACGGCAGCAAAATTCTGCCGGGCGTGCCGGAATTTATCGAATGGCTGAAAGAGCGGGAGCTGCCCTTTTTGTTTCTGACCAACAATCCAGTCTACACGCCGCGGGAGCTCTCTCAGCGGTTGAAGCGCATGGGCCTGGAGGTGAGTGAAGAGCATTTTTACACCTCGGCACTGGCCACCGCGAAATTTCTCGACAGTCAGAAGCCTGGCTGTTCGGCCTACGTGATCGGCGAAGGCGGGCTGATGAACGCGCTGTACGACGTCGGTATCACGAACAACGCCGTCGACCCCGATTACGTCGTCGTCGGGGAAGGGCCGTCTTATTCGATGGAAAGCCTGACTATTGCGACCAACCTCGTGATGAAGGGCGCGCGGCTGATCGGGGCGGATTACGACGTCTCGGGGCCGACTGAAGACGGCATTGTGCCGGCGTGCCGGGCGCTGGTTGCGCCGATCGAGCTGGCCACGGGCAAGAAGGCGTATTTCTGCGGCAAGCCGAATCCGCTGATGATGCGCACTGGCCTGCGTATGCTCGGCTGTCATTCGGAAAATGCGCTGATCATCGGCGACCGCATGGATACGGACATCATCGCCGGCATGGAAAGCGGCACCCAGACAGCGCTGGTGCTTTCCGGGGTGTCGACTCAGGAATCCATCAAAACCTACGCTTACCGTCCGACGGAAATCTTTCGAGGCGTTGGCGATCTCGTAGAGGCCGCCCGGAAGCGGGAAAACGAAGGGGCGTAAAATAAAAATAAGGCAGATCTGAGGGTCTGCCTTATTTTTATTGGGGCGAAAAATTTCATTAAATAGAAAAGACCTGCGCTTTCGCTCAGGTCTTATCCTCAATTCATTAAATTTATTTGCCGAGGGCCGCTCTGGTGTCCTCGGTGACGCGAACGATGGTGTCGACGAAATCGCCGATAGTTGCGATGTCTTCCCGGTGCATGACCAGCGCCTTCGCGAGAACGAAGAGAATTTGGCACGCCTCGATCTGGTCGGATTCCTCCGGAATCGTGTCGATGTCCGGCGTGCGGGTGCCCCGGCCGACCCGGCTGATGAGCTGAGCCCCGGCGAAGCCGATGGTTTCGTGGAAATACCGGTCGAGCAGGTAATCGCAGTAATCGTCAAACCCGCGGTAAATGTCGCGGACGTCTTCCTGCCAGCACGCCTTGAACACCGCGAAATAGGACTCGAGGAACATCCGGATGTTGTACAGCGCGTAGGCCCGCATTTCCGTCGGCGTGTGGTCCCCGGCCTGGGGGCAGTAGAACCAGCGGACGTACTGGTAAATCAAATTGCCGATCAAATACCCCGAATCCGCGGAACACGCGCCCATGAACGCGTATTCCATGTCGATGGTCTTCATGTGGTCGGCGTCCACCATCAAATTCGACGTGTGCAGGTCGGAGTGAATCAAACACTCGGACTTGGCCATGTAAATGTGGCGCAGCTTGAGCATCTCAGTGCGGAAGGTGTGATCCGCCCAGACCTGCTGGGCCAGCGCCTGCCGTTTTGGATACGCCGCGTCGTCCGGGCCGATGGCCTTCGGCAGGAACAAAATGTTTTCAAACAAATTGCGCATCACCGGGTTGGCGAAGGCCGCCTCCAGCTCCTGATGGGTCTCTGGCTCGAGGTAGAGCTCCGAGGTGTAGAAATTATCCTTCGCGACCAGCTCGCCGACCATCGCCGGGATCTTCGGGTAGATTTTGCCGGCCATCATTTCGAACCGCCAGATCTTGAGATCGCCGCAGTCCTCGCAGATGTAGAGGTGGTTGGGGGCGTCGATCAGGTAAATTTCGGGGATGTATTCCGGGGTGATCGCGGACTTGATCAGCATCAGCCGCGCTTCGAGGGTGTTGCGTTCGGGGACGTAGGGCGTCGCGCTTTCAAAAGTGCGGGCGTAGGGCCGGGCCTGCTTGAGGATCACCGAGCCGCCGGTGCGCGTATCCGTCACCCGGAACAGGAAATTGACGAAGCCGTCGCCGTCGTCGTCCGCCTTGGACGCGTCGCTGCCGATTTCGTAGACGTCGAGCACCGCATCCTTCGGAAACAAATTCGTTTCGTTCTGGATGTAGGCCGCCGCCGTGTCCTTTGTGATGTTCTGATAATCCATAGATCCCCCCTGATCTGCCGCATATGATGCCTAAATGTTCAGCATTATTGTAGCACGATTTCACAGCTCAAACAAGAAAGGGATTCGCCAACAAAGGATAAAAAAAGGACAATGCAGGGAAAAGAAAAAGGGCAAAAAAAAACAGCTCCCCTCACACGATCCGAGGGGAGCTTATCTTATGCTAATTGACATAAACGAACTTTCCGGCGCTTCCTGAAATCTTCTTGTCAATTTCACCGCGCCCATGAATACGAATACCGCCGAGCCGACAACATTCTGGTCATGATCAGTTAAGTCTTAAAAAATTGAATACGAATACGACCAAACCAAATGCTTACGTCCTTACACCTCTTTTAGGTTTAAGGCAACAATGATGTAAATTTCGAATTCTGCCGAACGACTGACTTTCGATTTTTGAAGAAAAATCGTTTTACAAAGATACGAATACTGCCAAACAAATACGATCAAAAAGTTATTCAATTGTCAAAGAATACGAATTCTGCCAAACAAATTATTAAATTCCTCTTTTTTAAATAATTTAAAACAAGGAGGCGAAATGATTAGAATACGAATTCTGCCAAACCGACAACTTCTTTGTATCTATCTGGAAAAGGAAATTTCCTTATGGTTGTATTATAAACCGTTTACACAAAAAGCACAAGGCTTTCACAACGATTCGTTTAAAATTTAAGCTGAATTTAAGGCGCTTATGCGTCCTGATGCATATTTCCCGGGAAATATCAGGATTTGAGGGTATCGATCACCGCCGCGTATTCCGGGAATTTGCCGAGGCGCTTTTCGAAATCCGTCTGGGTCAAAAGCGCCAGCCACCGGCCCTTGTTCGGGATTTTCCCGGGCTGGCCGCAGATCAGCCTCGCCACCGTCGGGAAGACGCCGGCCGCCCGTTCCGGGTGGCGGATCAGCACCGAGAGCACCGCCGGCAGGCCCGCCTCCCGCAGCCGCTGCGCCTCGCCGAGGCTTAACGGGTTCGCCGAAATCAGCGTCACCAGATTGGATAACGGATCGAGCCAGCGCGGGTCCCGGAAGGCCATGACACTCGCGCAGAGGTTGTCGAAGATGGCAAAAGCCCGGCCGCGGTCGGCGAAGGGAATCCCCTTCGGGCGGTAGCGGGCGAACCATCGGGTCAGCTCCCGGGGCTTGGCGAATTTCGTCACGATGTCGACGTCCACGTCGTCCCAGGAGCGGGCCGCTCCGGGCGAGCCCGCCAGGCAGAGCATCCCCTGAATCGCGTACTTGAGATAAGCCTGGGCGTTGGTCGAGGCGTCGAAGGGCAGGTGGTTGTCCCGGATGAAAAACCAATAGCCCCGGGCCCGGGCTGAGAGCCGTCCGTAAATGTGGCGGATCACCCGGGCGTCGTCCTCGGGGTGGGCGGCGCGGAGCCGGTCCTCCAGGCGGTCCCGGTCGGTCATCATCGCGAACTGGTCCGTCGCCGTGGACTGGAACAGCTGGCGCAGAAAGCCCGTTCCCGGCTGGGTGCGCACCCACTCGGCCGAAAACAGCCGGGACAAATCGGCCGCGCTGCGCCGCTCGACCAAATGGGCCCGCAGGGTGTGGAGCAGCCAGGCGATGGTGTCGCTCGGGTCCAGGGCCTCGGCGTCCGCCGCGACAGCCGCCGCCGGGTCGTGGCCGAGGAGGTGGCCGTAGTCGATCTGCGCCGCCGGGGAAGCCGTCTCGAGATCGTCCTGCAAATCGAGGTAGCGGTTGCCCAGGTAATCTCTGAGGAGGATCGTTTCCTCGTCACTTCTGGCCGGCAGATCGGGCAGGGTGATGGGCGTCTCTCCGGCGCAGGCGAGGGTTTGGATGCCGGCCTTGGCGAAGGCGGCTGGGGCCGCCGCGCGCCGGTCGGCGAACACCGGCCGAAGCCGCCTGAACATTTCCGGATCCTTCAGGATCAGCGTCGTGTACACCACCTCCGACGGGCCGAAGTCGAAGGCGTTCAGCAGGTCGTCCGCGGCGATGCGCCCGTAGGTGAGCAGCGGCGTCAGCCGCTCGTCCAGCGTGTCGGCCAGGGAGAGCACGTGCTGGAACAGTCTGTCGTCGGTGATGCACCGCAGGTAGGCGTAGAGCCTTCGCCCGAAGGCCGCGGTCAGAGACGGCGGAATCGGCGCCCGCCCGAGGATCACGTCCGGCAGGGTGTTCAGGTCGACCACCGACAGGTTGCGGCTGGCCAGGCGGCGCACCTCGTAGCGGGACGGGGTCTTGGTCTGAACCAGGAAATTCTGGGGCCGGCCCTTCACCTGGTGCTGCTTCCTGAAGAAATTGATCCAGTTGAGAATTAAATTCAAATTGTAGTCGTTCAGGGAGTACCCGATGAACAAGAAGGTGTGGTTGATGAGCAGCGAGCGGATAAAGGTCGAGACCAGCGGGTGATTCTGCTCGTAGTCCAGGTAGTCGCTCTCCTTGACGACCACCGTCCGCGGGTCCTTGATGTCGCCGTGCATCTTGATCAAATACCGGTCTGACGACACAGAGAGCAGGTCGGCGTCCTGGGACACGACGGCGTAAAGCCGGGTGTTCAGCGACTGGGCCCGCTCCAGCAAATCGTCGACGTTGGTGGTGACGATGTGGTGGGGGCGGATCTCGAAAATCAGCTCGTCGATGGGGTTGGCCGGCGCGTCGCTGGCCAGAATTTCGGTGATCGTCCGGTAGTAATCGACGTGATCCGGGGAGGTGTCCTGCTCGTAGAGATACTCGGGAATCCGCAGGTAGACCTCGGGGTTAAAAGGCGCGTCGCTGTTGAAGTCCGCCGGCAGCTTCTGGGCGATCTGTCTGATCATCTGTTTCCAGGTCGGCAGCCCCGAATTGGCCGACACCCCAGAGCCCACGAAAATCACCAGCTGATTTTTCGCCTGGGCCCGCTGAATCGCCCGAACCGAATGAATCCAATCCATCCTATCACCCTCCTTGTTTGTCGCTGCCTTTATTATACGCCGACAGCTAAAAACGCGCATTAAAAAAACGCGGCCGAAGCCGCGCATCACATTAATAAACCATATAGGGGTTCACACAATCAGTCGAGGGTTTTGACGAAGCCGCCGGGAATCGCCTCGAAATCCTGGCCCTCTTCGTTGTCCATCAGCTCGATGTATTCGGCCGCGTTGTCGCGGATGCCCTGGATTTCCTCGTCGGTCAGGCTTCTCACCGCCTTGGCCGGTGAGCCGAGAATCAGCGAGCCTTCCGGGAAGGTTTTGCCCTGGGTCACCAGGGCGCCGGCGCCGACGATGCAGTTGTCCGGGATGTCCGCGCGGTTCATGACCGTCGCGCCCATGCCGATCAGGACGTTGTCGCCGATGTCACAGCCGTGAATCGTGCAGTTGTGGCCGATGGTGACGCCGTCGCCGATGATGGTCGGCGTCTTGATGTCCACGTGGACCACCGAGCCGTCCTGGACGTTGGTACGGTCGCCGATGGTGATCGGCGCCTGATCGCCGCGGACCACGGCCGAATACCAAATCGACGAATCCTCGCCGATGCGCACGTCGCCGACGACGGTGGCGTTCTTCGCGATGAAAATATGCTTGTCCGGCTTGCGCGCCGGTGCTGCTTTAGGTTTATCTGTCATTTCAGGCCTCCGGGTTTCGGGCTCCACCGCGGCCTTCAGTGCTGCCGCCGCGGCGGGCGTGTGGGTAATCGCAGGCGCGGGGTCGGGGGCTGGCTCTGGCGCGGCTTCTGCCGCAGGTGCCGGTTCGGTCACGGGTTCGGGCGCTGGCGCTTCGGGGCGGGCTGAAGCCCCGGAATAGGCTTCAGCTTCAGGCTCCCCCGCGTCGTCCTTTTCGGCCGCCTTGGCCGCCTTGACCCGCTGCCAATTCCCTTTGAGCGGGATGTCCTCGATCGGGCGCTTGTTGTACTGATTATAAGTATACCCGTCCGGGGCGTCGGTGTCATCATTTTTAAGAATGTGGGCGTTGCCAGAATAAGTCGTCACGTCCGCGGTCTTCCCGAGGCTGTCGGTGATGCCGGAATTGCCGCCGTAGGTCGGGACGTCCGAGGCGGAGCCGAGGCTGTCGGTGATCCCGGCGTTGCCGCCGTAAGTCGGCACGTCGGTGGAGAAGCCGCCCATGACCGCCGCGTTGCCGCCGTAGGTGCCGCCGGAGACGTCGTCAGCGACGTTCTTCAAAAGGTCGGCGTTGCCGGTGTAGGTGCCTTCGTCGGCCTTGCGCTTCGCGAAATCTTCCCGGCCCTCGAGCTTGTAGTCGCCGGACACCGTGACCTTGTAGCCGCTGTTCGCGTGGACGGTTTCGTCGTCGTCCAGAGGCAGGCGCCGTCTGTGGGGGATGTCGACCAGGCTCTTCTGGTTCTTCGCCCGTTCGATGGTCTTGTTGATCTTGAAGCACACGCCGTCAAAATCGGCGTCCACTTCCCGGTAGGTGAAGGACAAGAGCTTCAAGCCCATGCTGCGCAGGGCGTCGCCCTTGCGGCCGGAGCCGGTGCCGGCGGAGTCGGAAAAATGGTGGAATTTTTCCAGCTCGACGACGAATTCCCCCTTAGGGCAGTAGAACAAAAAATGATCCATCCCGGCCATGATGCTGCGCTGGAAATGCGCCGCGGCCTTATCCTTCAGGAAATCGGCCCACAGCCGTTTTTCCTGGGGCGAGGACATCCGTTCGAAATCCTCGACAGTGGGTTGTTTAAAATTGTCTGACATATCTATACTCCCTCCAAGCTAAAAATCCTGGTGTGTGATCCGCTTAAAATCAATCACGACCATGATAACACGATTTCATTGAAAAAAGGATAAAGTATATTGTCGATTCACTAGAAATTTTTACGGCGCCGGGCGGGGCGCGGGCCGCGCCTTTTTTATTGACGAAAGCGCCCAAATCAAATAAAATAAATAAAGTATAAGCATTTTTAGGTACAACGTGAAACCTGTTTTATTATAAAGTGAGGAGGCTGTCATGTCAGACAGACAGAGTGAGGCGGCGCGCACCGAATTAAAGGGACGCCAGCTGATCGAACCTGGAGATTTTACAGTAGCGGAGCTGGAGAGCATTTTTGAACTGGCGGACCGGATCATCGCCGACCCCGAAGCGGCGATGGACTGGGCCCGGGGCAAGCTCATGGCCAGCTTGTTTTACGAACCGTCGACCCGGACGCGGTTCAGCTTTGAATCGGCGATGATGCGCCTCGGCGGGCGGGTCTTCGGCTTTGACGACCCGACCACCTCGTCGGTGTCCAAGGGCGAAACCCTGATGGACACCGCGAAGGTCATCTCCTGCTACGCGGACATCGCCGTGATCCGCCACCCCCGCGAGGGGACGGCGCGGCTCTTCGCCCAGTCGGTGCCGGATATGCCGGTGATCAACGCCGGCGACGGCGGCCACGAACACCCGACCCAGACCCTCACCGACCTGCTGACGATCCGCCACCTGCTGGGCAGCTGCGGCGGCCACACCGTCGGCGTCTGCGGGGACCTGCTCTTCGGGCGCACCATTCATTCCTTGGTGAAGACCTTGAACCGCTACCCGGGCAACCGCTTCATCTTCATTTCGCCGAAGGAGCTGCGCATGCCGGAATACTTCCTGTCCATGCTGCCTGAAGGCTCCTACGTCGAAACCGACAGCCTCGACGACGTCATTGGCGACGTCGACATCCTGTACATGAGCCGCGTCCAGCGGGAACGCTTCGTCAACGAAGAAGAATACATCCGCTTGAAGGACGTCTACATCCTCGACCGCCACAAGATGAAGCGCGCCAAGGACGACATGATCGTCATGCACCCGCTGCCGCGGGTCAACGAAATCGCCACCGAGGTCGACGACGACCCGCGGGCTGTGTACTTCAAGCAGGCGAAATTCGGCATGTACGTGCGCATGGCGCTGATCAGCAAATTACTGGGGGTAGATCAATGATTAACGTATCGGAACTGAAAAAAGGCATCGTGATCGACCACATCGAAGCCGGCCACGGGATTCACATCTTCAAGCAGCTCCACCTCGACGAGCTGACTGACCCGGTGGTGCTGCTCACCAACATCCCGAGCAACAAAACCGGCACTAAGGACATGATCAAAATCGAAACGGACTTCAAGATCAACATGAACGTCCTCGGCCTCATCGACCCCAACGTGACGATCAACTTCGTCCAGCAGGGCAAGGTGACCAGCAAGCTCAAGCTGACCCTGCCCCGGGAGGTCGTCGGCATCATGAAGTGCAAGAATCCGCGGTGCATCACCAACCACGAACCGGTGAAGGACGTCCACTTCTACCTCGTCGACGAAGCGGAAAAAATCTACCGCTGCGAGTACTGCGACGCCTACACTAAATTTAAACCAGAAGAAAACTGAGGCTTTTGACATGAGACTACTTTTTACAAACATCAAGGTCGTCGACGGCACCGGCGTGCGCGAGGGCAAGGTCATGACCGAGGACGGCAAGATCCGCAAGGTCTACAAGGCCCGCGGCCGCGTCCAGACCCAGTACGACAGAGAAATCGACGGCGGCGGCAAGGTGCTGATGCCCGGGTTCATCGACATGCACTGCCACCTGCGCGATCCGGGCTTAACCTACAAAGAAGATTTGTCCACCGGCCTGCACGCGGCGGCCAAAGGCGGCTTCACCACCGTCTGCCCGATGGCCAACACCAAACCTGTGATGGACACGGCCGACAAGGTGGCGGCCAACATGAAGCGGGGCAACGCCCTGGGCCTGACCGAAATGATTCAGGTCTCGGCGGTGACCAAGGATTTCTCGAACTTCACCTTCGATCTGGTGGATTTTGACAGCTTGTCCAAGGTGACGCCGATTTTCTCCAACGACGGCCACAACGTCGACAACCCCGACGTGATGCGCGAGGCCCTGAAGGCCAGCGCCAAATACGGCATCGTCATCGCGACCCACAACGAACCGGAGACGGAAACCGTCGTCCGGGATATCGACATACTAAAAGGCATTCCCGGCGCGAAGCTGCACATCTGCCACATCTCGAAGAAGGCGACCCTCGACGCCATCATCGGCGCGAAAAAGCTGGGGCTCGATATCACCTGCGAAGTGACGCCCCACCACGTCTACGCCTCGGGGCTGGGCTACCGGGTGCACCCGCCGTTCCGCTCCTGGGCGGACCGCAAGGCCCTGCTCGAAGGGGCCCTCTCCGGCGCCATCGACTGCTGCGGCACCGACCACGCGCCCCACTCCGACGAGGACAAGCTCAAGGGCTCGCCGGGGATCAACAATTTTGAAATGGCGTTCGCGATGTACCACACCGCGTTTTCTGCCGTCGGCATGGATTTGGTCCGCCTGTCCCAGATGATGAGCCAGACGCCGGCGCGCCGTCTGGGCCTGAAAAGCGGCCTGATCGCGGAAGGCTACCCGGCCGACCTGGTCCTGGTGGATCCGGACCTCGACTGGCAGGTAGACAGCTCGAAATTCGTCTCGAAGAGCCACAACACGCCCTTCGACGCGAAATGGCTCAAAGGACAGGTCTTGATGACCGTGAAAGGAGGACGAATCATCTATGATCATGGATCGTTTGTATAATGCAGCGGCTGAAAGCCCGGTGTGTGTCGGCCTCGACACGAAGCTCGAATACCTGCCGGCGTGCGTCGCCGACATGGACACGGACAGCGGTGAAAAAATCTTTGAATTCAATAAGAAGATCATCGACGCCACCGCCGATCTGGCGGGGTGCTACAAGGTGCAGGTGGCCTGCTACGAAGCCCTGGGCCTCGAGGGGATGAGCGCCTACGCGCGCACCGTCAAATACGCGCGCGAACAGGGCAAGCTCGTCATCGGCGACTGCAAGCGCGGGGACATTTCCTCCACCGCCGAACAGTACGCCAAGGGCCATTTCGAAGGGGATTTCGAGGTGGATTTCCTGACCGTCAACGCCTATATGGGCGTCGACGCCATCTCCCCGTACCTGCCTTATTTGAAAGACAAGGACAAGGGGATTTTCGTGCTGACCCACACCTCCAACCCCTCAGCTAAGGACCTTCAGGAACAGAAATTAGAAGACGGCGATATGGTCTTTGAAAAGATGGCGGACCTCGTCGAAACCTGGGGCGCCGATCTCGTCGGCGAATCGGGCTACTCGGCTGTCGGCGCGGTGGTCGGGCTGACCTATCCGGAAGCCTTCGCCGACATCCAGGCCCGCTGCCCCCACACCTTCTTCCTGGTGCCGGGCTACGGTGCCCAGGGCGGCATCGGCAAGGACATCGCGGACATCTTCAAGCGCTCCCGCTGTGCCGTGATCAATTCATCCCGTGGGATCATCTGCGCCCACCGGGGCAAGACGGAGGGTCCTGATTTCGTCGACTACATCCGCGACGCGGCTGCGGCGATGAAGAAGGATATCCTGCAATGGCTGTAATCAAATCCAATTACGCGATCGCCGAGGGCATCTACCTGATGGAGGTGGCCTGGCAGGGCGAGGTGCGCCCGGGGCAGTTCTTCATGCTCCGCGCCTGGGAGCGGGACCCGCTTCTCTCCCGGCCGATCTCGGTCTGTGACTACGACGAGGAAAGCGGCACCCTGACCTTTCTCTACATGGTCAAGGGGCAGGGGACGCGGCTGATGAGCCGCCTCGGCCCGATGGACGCCATCACCCTGGACGGCCCCCACGGCAACGGCTTCCCGGAAATTAAGTCCAATCTGGTGGCCGTCGGCGGCGGGATCGGCATCGCCCCGCTGCTCTACACGATCAAGGACTTCAAGCGCAGGCACAAGCGCCGCAAGGTCCGCGCTTATCTCGGCTTCTCGAACGAGTCCTATTTTGTCGAGGCCTTTAACCAGGTGGCGGACGACGTCATCGTCAACATCGGCGGCATCATCACCGATATCGTCGAGGTCAAGCGCGGCGAGACCGTCATCGCCTGCGGGCCGAACATCATGATGCAGGCCCTGGCCGACGTCGTGCCGCCGAAGCACGACGTCTACCTGTCCCTCGAAAAACGCATGGCCTGCGGTATGGGCGTGTGTCTCGGCTGCTCGATCCCGACGGTGGACGGCAACCGCCAGGTCTGTTCCGACGGGCCGGTCTTCACGAGAGAAACGCTGATGTGGGGAGGTGCAAAATGAGCGGCAGACTGAGAACTCAATTCGCGGGTGTGACCTTCAAAAACCCCGTCGTCACGGCGTCGGGGACCTTCGGCTTCGGCCGCGAATTTGAAAAGATTTACGATTTGAGCCGCCTCGGCGGCCTGTGCACCAAGGGGCTGACCCTGACGCCCCGGCCGGGCAACACCGGCGAGCGCCTCTGGGAAACGCCGTCGGGCCTGCTCAACTCCATCGGGCTGGAAAACCCGGGGGTCGACACCTTCATCGAACGGGAATGGCCCCATTTGAAGGACATCGACACCGTGACCATCCCCAACGTCGGCGGCTCGGACGAGGCGACCTACCTCGGCGCGGTCGAAAAATTCAACGACCTGCCGGTGTCCCTGATCGAGCTGAACATCTCCTGCCCCAACGTCAAGTGCGGGGGCATGGCCTTCGGCATGGACCCGGATCAGGCCTACAACATCACCCGCAAGGTGGTCGAAGTCTCGACCCATCCGATTATGGCGAAGCTGACGCCCAACGCCCCGGATTTGGTAGCTGTGGCCCGCGCCTGTGAAGAAGCCGGCGCGGCGGGCCTGAGCCTGATCAACACGATCCAGGGCATGGCGGTGGACATCGACAGAAAGCGCATCGTCTTCGACAACGTCTACGCGGGGCTCTCCGGCCCGGCGGTCAAGCCCATCGCGCTGCGCATGGCCCACCAGGTGATTCAAGCGGTAAAAATTCCGGTCATGGCCCTCGGCGGCATCACAAACTGGCGCGACGCCCTGGAATTCATCATGATCGGCGCGGCCTGCGTGCAGGTCGGCACGATGAGCTTCGTCGCCCCGACGACGGCGGTGGACATCGTCGACGGCCTCGAAAAATACTGCGTGGACCAGGGCCTCGCGAATATCGACGAGGTCCGCGGGATTCTTTAGAAAGCCCGCCCCCAAATGAAAAAATTTTTATATCGGCTTCTCATTGTGATCTGCATCGGCGTGATCGTCTTCTCGGGCTATCAGCTGGTGCGGATTTATTTGAAATACAAGGTCGGCACCGACGCCTACAAGAAGACGGCGTCCCAGGCGGTCAAGTCAAAAGGTGACGACGACAAAAACCACGTGCCGATTTCGGTAGACTTCGACAAGCTGAAGGCGGAAAACCCGGACGTCGTCGGCTGGCTCTACTGCAAGGGCACGCCGATCAACTACCCGGTGGTGCAGGGGAAGGACAACAGCGAGTACCTGCACAAGCTCTTCAACGGAACCCGCAATTTCTCAGGGACGCTCTTTGTCGACGTCAACAGCCCGAAGGATATGAGCGGGCCCAACACGATCATCTACGGCCACGCGATGAAAAACGGCTCGATGTTCGGCATGCTCGGCCATTTCAAAAAGGCGAGCTACTACAAAAAGCACAAATACATGTGGTACCTGACGCCAGAGGGCAATTACCGCCTCGATTTGATCCGCGGCTACACCGCCCCGGCGGACAGCCTGATTTACTCGGCCTTCGATTTGGCCAAGGTCCAGGCGGTGCTGGCACAGACGGAATCGAAATCGGATTTCCATTCGGGCATTGACCGGCTGACGGTCTCGAAAATCGTGACCCTCTCCACCTGTGCCTACGATTACGACGACGCCCGCTACATCGTCATCACCGTGCCGACCCGGGTCGACCAGTAGGGCGTCATTAAAGAGTAAAGAGTAAAATTGAAGAAAGGAATTGCCATGAAACGCGAGACGATCCTCAGCGCTGCCGCGAAAGGGCTGTGGGCGCTGATGTGCCTGGCCCTTTTGATGGTGGTGGTTCAGGGCGCGCGCCTCGGCGTCTTCCCGTCCTGGGCGGTGGCCCTGGCCGCAGCAATTGCGGCAGGCCTCGGGGCCTGGCTCGGCTGGCTGGTGTGGCGGCCCTCCAAGGACACCCGGTACACCACCCGCACTCGGCGCTACACCGGACCCATTGTGGCGGCGGCAGTCATCGCCGCGCTGTGTCTGATCGGCTTCCACGTCGAATCCATCGCGAAATCGGCCGGGGACGCGGTGTTCACCTCGGACAAGGCGGCGGGCGCGTCGGTGAGCGCGCCCTTCACCCTCGCCATCGCCACGAATCAGGGCGCCGGGGAGAACGGGATGTACGCTTTCGCCGCGGTCAACCCTGAGACCAAGCAGATCGAGGCGGTGAGCGTCCCGAATACGGCGCTGGTCGACGACGGCGCCGGCGGCACCGCGCCCCTCAACAGCTTAAGCTTCAGCGCGGCGGTTTCGGCGATGGAAAAGGTCTTCGGCATCCAGGCGGGCCACCGCCTCAGACTCAGCACCGAGGGCCTCAAGACGACGGTCGACGAGCTGGACGGCATCCGAGTCACCTCGAGCGAGACCTTTACCTCGGGCGGCCACACCTTCACCGTCGGGACCAACCACCTAAGCGGCAGCGAGGCCCTCGCCTTCGGCGCGAAGAGCAGCGCCAATCAGCTGCTGGTGCTCGACGCGGTGATGCGCAAAATGGCCTCTGAGGAGGTGCTCACCCACTACAGCACCGTGATGGCTGGCCTGGGCCGGACGATCAAGACGGATTTCAGCGCGAAGCAGTTCGCCCAGCTGGCGAAGTCGGCGTCGGGCTGGCAGACCACCACCTACGCGGTGACCGGCACCGCTTCAGGATCGGGCACCGCACTGGACGCGGACACGGTCGCGGCGGCGAAGTCCCGCCTGGAATCGGTTTTAAAGGGCAATTAGATCACAAGTCAGCGCATTTAAATTGAAAGGCGCGGCAATAAATGTTATAATTTTAACGTAAAAAGAGAATTTTTTGTTTACAAGTATCGAGGAGGGTTCAATGAGTTATCTTAAAGAATACGCAGACAAGCTGACGACCGCCGACGAAGCGGTCAAGGTCATCAAGGACGGCGACTACATCGATTACGGATGGGTCACCTGTACCGTACAGAAGCTGGACGAAGCGCTGGCCAAACGCATGCCGGAGCTCCACGACCTGAACATCTACGGCGGGATTATTCCGTCTCGTCCGAAGATCTTCGACGTCGAAAACCCGGCGGATCACTTCACCTGGAATTCCTGGTTCTACTCCGGCATCGACCGCCACGAAGTGGGCAACGGCTTCGTCTTCCACGGGCCGGTGCGCTACTCGGAAGTGCCGAGATACTACCGCGACATGTCCCATCCGCTGAACATCGCGATGTTCCAGGCTGCGCCGATGGACAAGCACGGCTGGTTTAACTTCGGGCCTAACGCCTCCCACATGCGGGAAATCGTCAACAAGGCCGACGTCGTCATCGTCGAAGTCAACACCTCTGTGCCGCGCTGCCTCGGCATCGAAGAAGCGGTGCACATCTCTGAAGTCGACATGATCGTCGAAGGGGACAACCCGGCCATGCGCGAAACCGGCGGCGCCACCGAACCGACGGAAGTGGATCTGGCTGTCGCACGTCAGATCGTCGCGGAAATTCCAGACGGCGCGACGCTCCAGCTCGGGATCGGCGGCATGCCCAACACCGTCGGCACCTTAATCGGCGAATCGGACCTGAAGGATCTGGGGGTTCACACCGAAATGTACGTCGATTCCTTCGTCGACCTGACGATGAAGGGCAAGATCACCGGCGCCCGCAAGGCCCGCGACCGCTACAAACAGACCTACGCCTTCGGCTCCGGCACGAAGAAGCTCTACGACTTCCTCGACGACAACCCGGCCTGCATGGCGGCGCCTGTCAACTACGTCAACGACCCGAGCATCATCGGCGAATTCGACAACTTCATCTCGATCAACAACGCGGTCGACATGGATTTATACGGCCAGATCAACGCGGAATCCGCAGGGATCCGTCAGATTTCCGGCTCCGGCGGACAGCTGGACTTCGTCCTCGGCGCTTACAAATCCAACGGCGGCAAGAGCTTCATCTGCATGTCCTCTTCCTTCACCGACAAGAAGGGCGTCAAGCACTCCCGCATCAAGCCGACTTTGACCGAAGGCTCCATCGTCACCGACACCCGCACCAACCCGATGTACATCGTCACCGAATACGGCATGGCCTATTTGAAGGGCGCAACCACCTGGGAAAGAGCGGAACAGCTGATCAATATCGCCGATCCGGATTTCCGCGACGAATTGATCGCTGCGGCGGAAAAGATGCACATCTGGCGCCGTTCCAACAAGCGTTAATTCCCTTTGACAAACCCCTCCCACCGGAGTAGAATAATAGATTAGAAAGCTAAATAATTCGATGGGAGGATCGATATGAAAACTAGAGTAGGGATTATGGGCTACGGCAATCTGGGCCGCGGCGTTGAAGCGGCCATTGCCCAGAACCCGGACATGGAATTGGTCGGCGTATTCACCCGCCGGGATCCGGAAACGGTGAAGATCGCGACAGAAGGCGTCGGCGTCTACAAGCTCGACGACTGCAAGACCATGCAGGACGACATCGACGTGATGATCCTGTGCGGCGGCTCAGCGGCCGACCTGCCTTGGATGTCGCCGGAATACGCCCACTTCTTCAACACCGTGGAATCCTTCGACACCCACGCCGACATTCCGTGGCACGTGGACAACGTCAACGCGTCGGACATCGCCAACGACAAGACGAGCATCGTCTCCTGCGGCTGGGATCCGGGCCTGTTCTCGGTCAACCGCGTGATGATGGACGCGGTGCTGCCGGTGGGCAAGGCCTACACCTTCTGGGGCCGGGGCGTCAGCCAAGGCCACTCAGACGCGGTGCGCCAGATTCCGGGTGTCAAGGACGCCAGACAGTACACCCTGCCGGTGCAGGACGTGATCGAAGCGATCCGCGGCGGCGCGGTGCCGGAGCTGACCCCGAGACAGATGCACACCCGCGAAGTGTTCGTGGTCTGTGACGACGACGTGACCGAAGACGACAAGGCCGATATCGTCGACGACATCAAGACGATGCCGGCTTATTTCGAAGACTACGACACGACGGTCCACTTCATCTCCGAAGAAGAAATGCAGCGCGACCACAGCGGCATGCCCCACGGCGGCTTCGTGATCCGCAGCGGCGGCGTCGGCCCGGACGGCAAGGACAAGGCCGTCGTCGAATTCAGCCTGAAGCTCGACTCCAACCCGGAATTCACCGGGAGCGTCCTCGTGGCCTGCGCGAGAGCCTGCCACCGGATGAATCAGGAAGGGCAGTACGGCTGCAAGACCATGCTCGACGTGCCGCCGGCTTACTACAGTCCGATGAGCCGGGATGAGCTGCTGGAAAAAATGATGTAAGCCCAAATCCTTTTTAGGGAATCTGATGCCTTCCGCCCCTTCGCCGGGGCGGGAGGCTTTTTCGCGTTTTTTTAGCCGGATTGCGAGAAAACCCCCATCTCTAATTGTCCGGATTAAATATCTTTGTTATAATAAAAGCACATGCAAAAGAGAAATTCCACAATAGAGGAGAGGATAAAAAACATGAGTATTTACGCGGATTGGAAAAAGACCATCGAAGATCATTCCAAAAATCCGAAGGATCAGCAGGCGTTCTGGGACGGCTTCTGCGAACGGGAAAAACACATTTACGAAGACATTCTCGGCCGTCAGGATCCCCACGTCGAAGGGACAGTCGCGGACCTGGCACTGCGCTACGACATGCCGGAAACTGAAATTTTAGGCTACCTCGACGGCGCGCTGGAAAGCATCAAAGGGAAGCTGCCTGATCTCGACACCATCGAATCCGACACGATGATTGCCATGGATTACGATTTCGAAAAGCTGTACTACAACATGGTCAAGGTGCCGGCACCCTGGCTTTACGGCTTAAGCGAATGGAACGACATCCTGGACAAGGACACCCAGAAGAAAATTTACAAGAAATGCCGCAACCGCAACACTGTAGTCAAGGGCAAGAAAATCGGCCGCAACGACCCGTGCCCCTGCGGCAGCGGAAAGAAATACAAGAACTGCTGCGGCCGCAACGCATAATGCAATCAAGACGAAACGATAAGGAGTGTAGCCATGTTAGATATCAAACGTATTAGAGAAAACCCGGAAGCGGTGGTTAAGGCGCTGAACAGCCGCAACAGCGGGACATTTTCCGTCGATCACATTCTCGAACTCGACGACAAGCGCCGCGAAATCATCGGCCGCGTCGAACAGCTCAAGGCCAAGAAGAACCAGGTCTCCAGAGAAATCCCGCAGCGCAAGCTCGCCGGCGAAGACCTGCAGCCGCTGTTCAAGGAAATGAAGGAAGTCTCCGAAGACATCAAGAAGGACGACGACGCGCTGGCCGACATCGAAAAGCAGCTGCGCGACGAACTCCTGGTGCTGCCGAACATCCCGAACCCGGACATCGCCTACGGCCTCGACGACAGCGACAACCGCGAAGTGCGCAAATGGGGCGAACCCCGCAAATTCGATTTCGAACCGAAGGCCCATTGGGACCTCGGCACTGATCTGGGCATCCTCGATTTCGACCGGGCCCACAAGCTCACCGGCGCCCGCTTCTCGATGTTCTGCGGACAGGGCGCGCACCTGGAACGGGCGCTGATCAACTTCATGCTCTACGTCCACACCGTCGAACAGGACTACACCGAAATGTCGACGCCGTACATGGTCAACCGCGCGTCGATGACCGGCACCGGCCAGCTGCCGAAGTTTGAAGAAGACGCCTTCCACCTCGAAAAGGAAGACTTCTTCATGGTGCCGACCGCCGAAGTGCCGCTGACCAACACCTTCCGCGGCGAAATCCTCGACAACGACATGCTGCCGATCCACTTCACCGCCTACACGCCGTGCTTCAGAGAAGAAGCGGGCTCCGCCGGGCGCGATACCCGCGGCCTGATCCGCAACCACCAGTTCGACAAGGTGGAAATGGTCAAGTTCGCCCGTCCGAGCGAATCCTACGACGAATTGGAAAAACTGACCAACGACGCCGAAGAAATCCTTAAGCAGCTGAAGATCCCGTACCGCGTGGTCGAACTGTGCACCGGCGACGTCGGCTTCTCCGCGGCCAAGACTTATGACATCGAAGTCTGGATGCCGAGCTACAACCGCTACGTCGAAATCTCGTCCTGCTCCAACTGCGAAGATTTCCAGGCGCGCCGCGCGAACATCCGCTACCGCGACCCGATCACCAAGCACACCCAGTACGTCCACACCCTCAACGGCTCTGGGCTGGCTGTGGGCCGGACCTTTGCGGCAGTGCTCGAAAACTACCAGAACGCCGACGGCTCCGTCACGATCCCGGAAAAGCTCGTGCACTTCATGGGCGGGATCACCAAAATCGAAGCCAAATAATTTGTTTTTAATGTGTTTTGAAAATAAAAACGCGAAGGCGGCTGAATTTCAGCCGTCTTTTTCTTTTGTTAAAATAAGTTCAAATTATTTGAGAAATTAAGGAAAAATACGGAAAATTATATTGCATAAATTTCTGAAAGGGTTTACAATAGGATTATCAAATCAAAACCAATTTGGAGGAACTCAAATGAAAATTGCTGTAGGATGCGACCCGAACGCTCAGGCTTATAAAGAAGAAATGATCGAATACATCAAAAGCTTAGGCCACGAAGTCACCGATTTCGGTTCTGACGACGTGATCTACGCCCACGTCGCGACTAAGGTCGCCGAAGCGGTCGCCGCGAAGGAATACGACAGAGGCGTCCTGTTCTGCGGAACGGGGATCGGCGTCATGCTGGCGGCGAACAAGGTCAAGGGTGCTTACGCGGCCAACGTCTGGAACGTCTACTCTGCCAAACGCGCCTGCCTGTCCAACAACTGCAACATCATCACCCTGGGCTGCCAGGTCACCGGCAACATGCTCGCGAAGGAACTCATCAGCGCGTACCTGAACGAAACCTACGTCAGAAACGAACGCTCCGGCAAAAAGGTCGACGCGATCGTCGAATACGAACAGAATCACTAAGATTTTCCCACATTGTAAACCCAAATTTATATCTCAATCCAATCCGCCGTCTCAGGCTTAATTTAAAGCCCGGGGCGGCCTTTTTTTTGTGTGGTTAAATAAAAAAAATAAAGCGTGAAAAAAAGGACCCGGGAAATATCCCGAGTCCTAGAGGAAAATCAGAAATGGTGAAAAGACAGCTTAATCTTCTTTAGAAGAGATGGCTTCAGCCTGGATGGCTTTTAAGCGTTTCATGACGTCGTTTTCGCCGCGGCCGAAGTAATCGTGGAGCTTGACGTATTCGTCAAAGAGTTTGTCGTAGGTCGCGTGCGCCTTGGCGTCCGGTTCGAATTCCTTGATCGGTGCGGAGACCAGCTTCGAGCAGGCGGTGATGGTGTCGTCGTATCCGCCGTTGTCGCTGCCCGCTGCCAAAGAGGCGAGGACGGCTGCGCCGAGGGCGCCGCAGTTTTCAGAGCTGGCGATCTTGATCGGGCGTCCGGTGACGTCGGCGAAGATCTGCATCAGCATGTCGTTCTTGCGGCTCATCCCGCCGGAGGCGTAGATTTCTTTAACCGGCACGCCGTTCTGTTCGAAGTTTTCGACGATGATCCGTGTGCCGTAGGCGATGGCTTCGATCAGCGCGCGGTAGATTTCTTCCGGTTTCGTGGTCAGGCGCAGGCCGAGCATCGTCCCGGTCAAGTCGTTGTCGACGAGGATCGAGCGGTTGCCGTTCCACCAGTCGAGCGCCAGGAGGCCCGATTCGCCCGGTGCGAGCTTTTCAGCCTTGTCGGTCAGGTACTGATGGATGTTGCGGCCGGCCTTGTGAGCGGCTTTTTCGTATTCTTCCGGCACACCGTTGGCCACGTACCAGGCCAGGTGATCACCGAACCCGGACTGGCCGGCTTCGTAGCCGTAGAGGCCCGGAATCATGTTGTCCTTCGATCCGCCGTAAGTCCCTGGGACGATGTGGTATTCGTCGCCGAGCATCATGTGGCAGCCTGACGTCCCCATGACGAGGCAGAGCTGGCCAGCCTTCGGCGCGTTTAAGGATCCCGGAACGCCGGAGTAGCAGTCGATCAGCGGCACAGCCACTGGGGTGCCGACGTTGAGGCCTGTCATTTCAGCGCCCTTTTCGTCGATGACGCCGGCTCTGGTGCCGACCGTCGTGATCGGGTATTTGATCTTGTCGCCGATGACGTTTTCCATCTTCGGATTCAAGGCCTTGAAGAAATCAGGTGACGGGAAGCCCGCATCCGGATACCAGAGGCCGCGGATCCCGGCGGTGGCGCAGGAGTTGTGGCCGTAGCGGCCGGTAATCTGACCGACAATCCAGTCGCCGGCTTCGATGTATTCGTCCATATCGTCGTAGAGTTCCGGATCTTCTTCGCAGATCTTCCACAGTCTCGGGAACATCGCTTCGGAGCCTTCTTTTCCGCCGATCTTCGGCAGGAAGTCTTCGCCGCGGCTTTCCGCGATTTCAGTGATGCGGTTAGCGTAGTCCTGAGCGCCGTGGTGTTTCCAGAGCTGGACCCATGCGAGGGGATCCTTTTCGTATTTTTCCGTGGTGCACAGCGGCACGCCGTCCTTGTCGATCGGCAGCACCGTACAGGCGGTGAAGTCAATGCCGAGGCCGACGACGTCGTCCGCGGTGATCTTGTTGCCTTCGAGCAAGTCGTGGCAGACGGCGGAGATGGCCATCGTGTAGTCCCGCGGATCCTGAAGTGCGTAATCGACTGGGAGCTTGACGCCGTTAGGCAGTTCTGTTTCCATGACGGCGTGCGGGTATTTCTGTTCGCTCAAACGCGGAGATTCTTCCCCTGTTTCCACGTTGACGAGGATTGCCCGGGCTGATAATGTCCCGAAGTCGATACCGATAACGTATTTTGCCATAATATTAACCTCTCATATATATAAAATTTTTGAAAGCAAAGTAATGAGGACTTAGTCCTGACCGATGACGTCCAGCTGGATTTTCTTCAGCCGTTTCATCACGTCGTTGGCGCCGCGGCCGAAGTAATCGTGAAGCTGGCTGTATTCGGCGAAGAGCTTGTCGTACACCGCGCTGGCGTCAGGGGTGGGCGTGTAGGTCTTTTCAGGCGGCTGCACCAGGACCTTCGTCGCGTCGAAGATGTTGTCGTAGCCGCCGGCCGCTTTGCCGGCTGCCAGGGAGCCGAGCACCGCCGCGCCGAGGGCGCCGCCGTTTTCAGAGCTGGCCACCGAGATCGGCCGTTTGGTGACGTCGGCGAAAATCTGCATCAGCAGCGCGTTCTTGCGGCTCATGCCGCCGGTCGCGAAGATGTGTTTCGTGACGATGCCGGATTTGTCGAAGGTTTCGAGGATCATCCGGGTGCCGTAGGCGATGGCTTCGATCAGCGCGCGGTACATTTCTTCCGGTTTGGTGGTCAGGCGCATGCCGAGCATCAGCCCTGTCAGGTCGTTGTCGACGAGGATCGAGCGGTTGCCGTTCCACCAGTCGAGGGCCAGGAGCCCCGATTCGCCGGGCTTGAGCTGGGCGGCCTTTTCCGTCAGGAATTGATGGATGTTCTGGCCGGCCTTGTGGGCCGCTTCCGCGTAGGATACCGGCACGCAGTTGTCGACGAACCAGGCGAGGTGGTCGCCGAAGCCGGACTGCCCGCATTCGTAGCCGTAAAAGCCGGGGAGCATCCCGTCCTTGACGACGCCGAAGCAGCCGGGCACGACTGTTTCCTTATTCGAGATGAGCATCTGGCAGCCCGAGGTCCCCATGATCAGGACCATCTGGTCTTCTTCCGGTTCCTGAAGGGCGCCTGGCACGCCGGAGTGGGCGTCGATGATCGCGACGCCGACAGCCGTCCCTTTGTTTAAGCCGGTGATCTTGGCACCGTTGTCGTCGATTTCCCCGGCCTTGGAGCCGATGGGCACGACGGGGTATTTCAGTTTTTTCGCGACAACGTCCTTCAGCTTCGGCGAGAGGGCTTCGAAGAAGGCTTCGCTCGGGTAGCCATCGCTGTCGCTGTAAAGGGCCTTGTAGCCGGCGGCGCAGGAGTTGCGCACGTAGTGGCCGGTGATCTGGCCGACGATCCAGTCGCCGGCTTCGATGTATTCGTCCATGTCGGCATAAAGCTCAGGATCTTCTTCGGCGATTTTCCACAGTCTCGGGAAAAGGGTTTCCGACGAGGCCTTGCCGCCGTAGCGTTCGATGAATTTTTCGCCCCGGGCCAGCGCCATTTCGGTCAGGCGGTTGGCGTAATCCTGAGCGCCGTGGTGCTTCCAGAGCTGCACGTAGGCCAGCGGGTCGTCCTTGTATTTGTCGGTGAGGCACAGCGGAGTGCCGTCCTTGTCGATGGGCATCACGGTGCAGGACGTGAAGTCGATGCCGAGGCCGATGACTTCGTCAGCGGTGACGCCGTTGTTTTCGAGCACGCCCGGGATCACGGCCGACAGGCTTTCGATGTAGTCCTGGGGATGCTGGAGCGCGTAGTCCACCGGCAGCTTCTTGCCGCTGGGCAGCGCCGTATCCATCACGGCGTGAGCGTAGGGCTGTTCGCTGAGGCGCAGCTTCGCTTCGCCGGTTTCCACATTAATCAGAATGGCGCGGGCAGATAAGGTGCCAAAGTCCACGCCGATCACGTATTTTGCCATTAATTTCCCCCCTATGTTGACAAATCAAATTAGAGATACTGACTCATTTCGTAAAGTGAATCGTAAATGCACGTCGGTTCGACGTCCGATTCGGCGACGGTCTGCATATCCGCTTCGCCGGTCAGGACGAGGAAGCCGTTGGCGCCGTTGTTGACCCCGGTGGCCACATCGGTGTAGAGGCGGTCGCCCACGAAGCCCATCTTGTCCGCCGGGCAGCCGGTGATCGCCGTGATCATGTCGACCGTTTCCTTCCACGGCTTGCCGAGGTATCTCGGTTCGACGCCGGTGGAGGCGGTGATCAGCGCGCACATGGCGCCGCTGTCGGGCATGTAGTCGTCCTCGGTCGGGCAGTTGATGTCCATGTGGGTCGAGATGAACGGGACGCCGTGACGCACGTAGCGGCAGATCTTGTCCATCTTTTCGTAGGTCATCGTCGTGTCAAAGCTCTGAACGGCGACGTCCGGGTCGTCCTGGACGAGGTTGAGGCCCTTTTCCTTCCAGTTTTCTTCGAGCAGCGGCGTGCCGTTTAAGTAAATCTTCGCGCCTGGGTAGTTTTCCTTTAAAAATTCCGCGCAGACGTCGCCGGCGGTGACGATTTTGGATTCGTCGACGTCGAGGCCCATCCGGGCGAGCTTGTCGACGTAAACCTTCGGCACGCGGGACGCGTTGTTCGTGAAGAAGATGTAATCCCGATTGGGATCGGCGTCGACCTTGTGAATGAAGTCGAGGGAGCCGTCGATCAGGTTTTCACCGAGGTAGACGGTGCCGTCCATGTCGAGAACAAAAAGCTTGATGTCTTTTAACGCTTGGTCTTTCGCTTGCATAGGACTCCTTTATTTCGTATTAATATTAAAATTGTTTACAAATCGGATAAAAAGCAAAGCGGAAGCACCTGCCAGAAGGCAGATGCTTTCGCTAGATTGACTTAGTCGTAAAGTTCAGCGGTGATCTTGTCGGCGATTTCTTCGAGGCGGCCGTGTTCCTTCGCAAATTCCATGACGGAGTAGCGCGGACGGACGGTGTAGCCCTTGAGCAGACTGTTGTGGAACAATTCTCTGGAGATGCCGATTTCCTTCGGTGAGACCGGTGCGCCGCCGTCGCGGAGGAGTTTTTCGATTTCTTCATGACGCGGGCAGAGTTCGCCGGTGCCTTCCGGCAGGATGTCGGCCAGTTCTTCGAAGAAGCGGGCGATGACCGGTGTGGCGACACCAACCTGGGTGCCGTGGTGGATCGGGTTCAGGCCGCGGTCGACGTAATCCATTTCCCAGTAGTGGGAGAGCATGTGTTCCGCGCCGGATGCCGGGCGGGAGATGCGGATCAATGCCATCGCGACGCCGGTTAAGGTCAGTGCTTCGATCAAGTATTTGATGGCTTCTTCATCGCGCTGCGGCAGCAGGTTGGATTTGGAGAAGCATTTGTCCAGGGCGCGCTGTACGAGGGTGACACAGGTGTCGCAGCGGTAGTCCCCCTTGACCTTGACGGCCAGATCCCAGTCGGCCAATGCGGTGATCTTGCCGACGACATCGCCGAAGCCGGCCGCGATCAGTTCCTGCGGCGCGTCCTTCATGATGTTGGTGTCGCCGATGACGCCGTAGGCGAGGTGTGCCGGGTAGGAGATTTTTCTGCCGGCGCTCATCAAAGGCGCACCGTCGGAAACGTAGCCGTCCATTGAAGGTGCCGTGCCGACGATGATGTACGGCAGGTGGCAGTGGAATGACACGTATTTGCAGGAATCGTTGATGGAGCCGGAGCCGACGCCGACGATCAGGCGGGTGTCTTCAGGGGTCGGGCCGGAGAGTTCCTGGAGGATGCGTCCGACAACGGATTCGTCCGGAATCAGGATGTCGTCGCCGCGGTCGAACAAGAGTTCCTTGACGTTAAAGCCAGCGTCGACCATGATCTGGTGCGCCTGTTTGCCGGCAGCTTCATAGGTGTTGTTGTCGTAGACCATCAGGATCTGGCCTTCTTTGAAAGGCGCAGCAATTTCAGGCAGCTTGTTGATGGTGCCGCTGCCGATGGCGACGTCGTGAATCGAGAAGTTGTGATGTCTCCCGCAGGAGCAGTCAAACTCCGTTTGCGCCATATCATTTAAATCCAGATTGAGTATTTCATCCATTTTAACAAATCTCCTTATAAAACAAATTGGTATAAACAAAAGAAATAATTTAATTATTCTCCGCCAGCTGCGTCGCGCAGTCGACGTCGGTAATTAGCGTGTTGATGTATTTGCCCTCGATGGCGCCCTTGATGGCGTTGAGCTTTTCGAGGCCCGAGGCCACGCCGATGGCGTGGGGCACCTTCCTGAGTTTTTTGATTTCGATGCCGATGACGGTGTTCTGCTTTTTAAAGGGCGCCGTGTCGCCGTGTTCGTCGAAAAACTGCATGCAGATATCGCCGGCCACGCCCGCCTTTTTCATCGCGTTCATTTCCGCCTCGGTGTAATAGCCGGTGGCCATGATCGCCGACGTCTTGTTCGGGTAGCCGATGCCGACCAGCGCGATGTCCAGGGAGTCGCACATTTTGATCACCCGGGCGATGCTGGTTTCGTGGAGAAACTCGTCGCGGATGGTGCGGTTGGCGACCCGGGCCGGGGCGTGCATCGGAATGAATTTGCCGTCCCCAAATTTGCGGGCCATCAGCTGGACGAGGGTGTTGGAGTGCAGCTCGCTGCGCAGATGTCCCATGCCGCCGATCATCGGGACGAAGAACACGTTCTTCGCCGAGCAGGCGTCGAGGTGCTTGGCCGTCTCGTAGAGGGTCGAGCCCATGGAGACGCCGACGACGTCGCGGTCCACGACGATGCGCTTCAGGTAGTCGGCCGCAACCTGGCCGAGCTCTTCCTTCTGCTTGACGGGATCGTCGTAATGGTCGACGACGACAACCTCCTTCAGGCCGTAAATCGATTCGATCTTGTGCTCGAGCTCGACGTAATTCGTCATTTCGAGGTTCTTGATCGTGATGGTGACGACGCCGGTCGCGCGGGCGTTGCTGATGATTCTGGAGATGGTGGGGCGCGAAAGACCGAGCTTCGTGGCGATGGATTTCTGACTTAAATTTTGATTGTAGTACATATCGCAAATTTTGATCATGAGTCGTTCGTCGTTAACAATTTTCTTCATCTGTCTGTTCCTTATAAATAATCAATCGCTGCAATGTGTAAACCTAAGATCATCGTTCTGATTTCCCAGAATGATGTTGTTTTCATTATATCGTCATCCCGATACAAAGTCAACATGCATTTTTACATTTATTCACAAAATTCGGAAGAAAATCGTTTAAATCGGCCGATATTTAGGCAAAATAAAAAATACTTTTGCTTTTGTAAAAATTCAATTGGACGAAAGAAAAAATTACACAAAAAAACAAGAATCTGCCCTTGACAACACATACCCCTATAGGTAGAATAAAAATATCTTCTGAAACCCATGTATAGCTTTCAGAAGCTGATTTCTAAAGAAAGCGGGGGGCGTGCCCGCATCCGAAGAGATCCCTTATAAAAATGCAGAAAAGCTCTGGAATCTTCCAGGGCTTTTTTGTATGCCTGTACGTCACAGGCGTTTTGCTTTTGATGATATGGTTTTCCGACGATTTTCCGCCGGCAGTTTTCGATAGACCGTGAGCATCATCGTTGTGAAGCTCGCCAGCCCGCCGACGACATTGGAGATGGGTTCTGCCGCGAATACGCCGTAGACGCCGAGCCATCTGGGCAGCAGCACCGTCAGCGGCACGACGATGAAGGCCTTGCGCAGCAGCGAGAAGAAAATCGCCTGCTTCGGCTTGCCCAGGGCCTGGAACGTCGTCTGTCCGGTGTACTGAAAGCTCATGAACACGAAGCCGAAGAAGTAAACGCGTACGGCGTGCTGACCCGCGGCGATCATTCGGGCGCTTCCGGTGAAGATCGCCATCAGCAGGTGGGGACAGGCCGAGATGAAGATCCAAATCGCGAGGCTGAAGGCGAAGGTCAGCGCGAACATGATGCGGATGCTCTTTTTGACCCGGCCGTAGGCCTTTGCGCCGTAGTTGTAGCCGATGACCGGCGACGTCCCCGAAGTCAGCCCCAGCGCCGGCAGCTCGGCCATCTGGCGGATCGAGTTGATGACCGTCATGATCCCGACGTAGAGGCTGCCGCCGATAGCCGACAGCGTCGCGTTGTAGACGATCTGGACGAGGGCGTTGGTGCAGTTCATGATGAAGCCCGAGGTGCCCAGGGCGGCGATGCGCCGGACGAGCCCGCCTTCGAGACGCAGCGACGCCCGGTCGATTTTCATCAGGGCTTTGTCGCCCGTCATGAACCGGAAGACCCACAGTGCCGCCGCGAATTGGGAAATCACCGTGGCGACCGCCGCGCCGGCGACCCCTAGGCCCAGCGCGAAGATGAACACCGGGTCGAGGGCGAAGTTGATGACGACGCCGAGCACCGTCGTGATCATCCCCGTGCGCGGGAAGCCCTCGGCGTTGATAAAGGGGGTGAGCCCCGTTGCGAACATCGAGAACGCCGTCCCGATCAAATAGATCCGGGTGTAGGCCACCGCGTAAGGCAGGGTGTGGGCGTCGGCGCCGAAGAGGATCAGCACCGGCTTCTCGAAGAGATAGCCCACCGCCATCAGGACGAAGGACGTGCCGACGAGCAGCGCCGTCGTGTTGCCGAGGATTTTCTTTGCGCGGGCGTCGTCCCCGGCGCCCCGGGCGATGGCGAACAGCGGCGCGCCGCCGGTGCCGTAGAGGCCCGTGAAGGCGGCGATGATCGTGATGATCGGGAAGACCAGGCCGACCCCGCTCAGGGCCGATTCGCCCGTGCCCGGCATGTGGCCGATGTAGATGCGGTCCACGATGTTGTAGAGCATCTGGGCGATCTGGGCGAGCATCACCGGCACCGCCTGATGGAGAATGATGCGCGTCAGGCTGCCCTGGGCAAAATCCGACGGGTCCGATTTGCGCGCGGCGTCAGCCATCTTACCGCCTCCTTTCTTTATCAATTATTTAATAAATCCTAACAAATGCTTAACTTACACCAAAATAATAATATTAGTTTAGAACAAAAAAAGAGCCGCTGCAAGCGGCAGCGGCTGAGAAGCACAAATTCCGTTTATTTGATGCTGGCCTGATAAATTTTGTCGATGGAATCGGCGAGCATGTAGTTGAAATCCTTGTCGTTCATGCGGCAGGTCAGCCCTTCGGTCAGCGCTCTCGAGAAGCTGGCGATGAGCCCCGGGTTCTGAGCGAGCTTGGTGCAGGCGTCCTTGCGGGTGTAGCCGCCTGACAGGGCGACGACGCGCACGACGTGTTTGTCCTTCATGATGTCGGCATAGAGCCCGGCTTCGGTCGGAATCGTCACCTTGAACATGACCTTGTCGCCGTCTTCCAACGCGGCAAGATGGGATTTGAATTCGGCGTGAAGCAGCTGTTCCGCTTCGGCCTTGTCTTCGGCGTGGATGTCGACTTCCGGTTCGATGATCGGCACGAAGCCCGCGGCGATGATGCGTTTGGCAATGTCAAACTGCTGGTCGACGATGGCTTTGATGCCGGCCTTGTTGGCCGAGTGGATCACCGAGCGCATTTTTGTCCCGAAGATGTGACGCTTCGCGGCGCGTTTCAGCAGATCGTCGAGCTGCGGCATCGGCTTCATCATCTGGACGCCGTCCTTTTCTTCGGCCAGACCCTTGTCGACCTTCAAAATCGGGATGATGCCCTTGACGTCCCAGAGGTAGTCGGCGGTGTATTGGTCTTCCACCTTGCGGTCCATCGTATTTTCAAATAGAATCGCGGCCAGGATTTTGTCGCTGGTGAAGGACGGGCTGGTCATGATGCGGGTGCGCATTTCGTGAACCAGGTCGAACATCTGGTCGTCATTGCGATAGCGGGTCTTTGGAATGCCGTAGGCCTTCAGCGCCTTCGGTGTGCTGCCGCCGCTTTGATCGAGTGCGGCAATGAACCCCGGTTCTTTTTGCATGCGGTCTAATTGTTTTTGATTCATTAAATTCCCTCCTCATCGCATTTGCGAAAACGTATTTATGGGTATACCCTATTTCCCCAATTGTACTTTTAATTGTACATCAAAAAGCCCGAAACTTCAAGATGACGCCGCCCACAAATAGGTGTAACTTCAAGACATCAAACTGTGGTTTTTAGACCTGGGGGCGGATTAGATCCAGCCGCCGTCGAGGCGGATCACCTGGCCGGTCAGGTAGTCGGGCATTTCCAGCAGGCGCACGACGGCCGCCGCGGCCTCCTCGGGGGTGCCGAAACGGTCCGCCGGGATTTCGGCGCGGATGGCCTCGCGCTCGGCGTCGTTGTACTCGGCGTTCATCGCCGTGTCGATGAAGCCGCAGGCGAGGGCGTTGACCGGGATGCGGCTCGGCGCCAGCTCCTTGCCCAGGGCCCGGGTGAAGGCGGCGACACCGCCCTTGGTCGCCGAGTAGGCGGCCTCCGCCGCCGCGCCGACGTCGCCCCAGACCGACGAGATGTTGACGATGGCGCCGCCGCCCCCTTCGAGGAATTTCGGAATGGCCAGCCGCGCGGTGTAAAAACAGGACGAGAGGTTGGTGCGCATCAGCGCGTCCCAGGCCTCGGGGGTCAGGTCCTGGATGAGGCCGGTGACCGAGCGGCCGGCGTTGTTGATCAAAATGTCGAGGCGGTGAACGTGGGCGTCAAACAGCGCGGCGACCTGGCCGGCGTCCCCGGCGTCGCAGCGCACCGGCGTGACCGGCACCTCGTAGGTATTCGACAGCCTGACCGACAGGGCGGTCAGCGCGTCCATCGAACGCGCGCAGGTCAAAATCAAATGGCAGCCCCTTTGAGCGAGGGCTTCAGCGGTGGCGGCGCCGATGCCCCGGGAGGCGCCGGTGACCAAGGCCGTTTTGTTGGCAAAATCGTGCATGGTGGGTTCCTTTCTAATCAAGCACTATATAATAGGAGCAAATTCTTCAAAATCTGATTCCATTATAGCCTCATTTTCTGTATTTTTGTACCTGCGCCTGAGGGAAACAGTCAGGCATTTATTGCGTATAATCCAAACGAACGGGGATTTGCGTAGGATTCAGGGGTAGACAAACGGGGATTCGCGCGAAAGGCCCGTATTATGGGCGTTTCAGTGTTACCCCCAAATGCCTTTCATTTGAGATGGAAATACGCTATAATAGTAGCGTAGTCTGATGAGGTCCGTCAGCAACATATCCATAAAAAACACCATTAAAAAATGTTATTTCCAAGTACGGACCGAGAGGCACATGTTTCAATAGAAGCGTGTGTCTCTATTTTTTTGACAAAATATAGGATAAACCGATTTTTCTCACAGGAAATTCGTATAGGAGAGGAGAAGATAGGATACGAGATGATAAGAGATGAGATGAGAGGGAGATACGGTCAGCCGCTTCGCGGCATTTCAGGCGCTGGCGCGCCGCAGGGCAATCCCAAACTCGACGCCAAACACACAGCTTTTATCTTATAATTCAGCGGCGAACGGGGATTCGTGTGAAAGCTAAAACAATCAGTGCTTTTTAATGAGGTAATCTGATCGAATTTTGGCAGATTATGTTAAATTGTGTATAATATTATAAATATAGTAAAAAGGAGGAGGCCAGCAAGTAGACCAACTATGAAAAAAGAAATGCCGTAAGCAGCTAAAATTGTGCAGGCGATTTTAACGCTTTTAGTGTTATTTGGGGGGGTGAAAATTATGAAGAAAAGGTTATTTCCTATTGTTATTGTATTACTAGCTTTTATTTGTATAATGACTGGCTGTCAAAAAGCTGCTAAGCCTAATACATTGAAGGACTTAAAATCAGGAGACTTTGTGTTTAATAAAGATTTTCCAGATAAAAAGCTTCTTGCTAATATGCAGAAAGCCATTAAACAGATTGGCATGGATACGGATGAAGTTGATGGATTTTATGTAGGCCCAGATTGGGCTAATGGTTATAGATACTATTTTCAGTATGGCGATGAAGGTACCCGATATGATATTTATGTGAATCAGGATCATTCTGTAGCAAGCATCAAGTCCAATAAGACTAAAATTAATATATATGAAAAAGGATACGAGCCTTTTAATTATCAAGAAGTAGAAAATAACCCAGATTATTATGCTAATGTAATTCGTAAACAAACAGGCAATTCTACTGAAGAGACATCTTCTGACAATACTAATAATACTAATACGATAATTCTCACAGATGGTGAAACTGGTAAATATGGTAAATTATCCAGTAGCGGTGCTGTACATTTTACTGTACCAGCTGGACATTATTTAGCTGAAAGCATGAGCGGAAATGTTAAGATCAGCCAGGTAAATGTTAATAATGAAGAAGACTATTCATTTATTGCTGAATTTAATTCTAAAGGAGAGAAAGCTGAAATTGATGTAAAAGATGGATATTATTTGGAACTAACTGTCAATGGCAAAGTAAAATTAACAGCCAAGTAGTGAATTGCTGTTGGTTCATTAGGGGTAATACGGAAATTAATTATTTAAACTCGAGTCTAACGATTAATAATAAAGAGGTACAGTTGTTCCCAGAGCGGGATGCCAATATCAGAAATAAAAATAAACGCCTAAACCGCTGGGATTGCGGTTTAGGCGTTTTTTCTTCTAATTCATCAGAACGACAAATGCAGCAGCTCAAACAGCAGCCCCCACGCGACGCCGCTGACGTAGAGCAGCACGGTGAATTTCAAATTTTCCTTCCAGTGGCGGCTGGTGCGGAAGAGGACGAGCAGCCCGACGCCGGCGCCGACGAGCAGCCCGGCCATCATCTGCCCGGCGGTCAGCATGCGCGACAGGTATAGCTGGGTGATGGTGACCGAGGCGGCGCAGTTGGGGATCAGGCCGATCAGCGCCGACAGGCAGACGCCGACGACGGGGCGGTCGGTCAGGACGCTTTCGATGGTGCCGACCCCGGCCCAGTCGATCAGCGCGCCGAGGACGAGGGAAATCGCGAAGACGAAGGCGGTGATGTTCAGCGTGTGGACCAGCGCCGAGCGGGTCACGGCGCGCAGCCCCGCGGGTTCGGCCTCGTCCTCGCAGCCGCAGTGCTCGTTGTCGCACAGGTCGTGGATGTGCTTGTCGTCGCCGTAGCGGCGCAGCCGCAGCACCCCGTCGACGGCCATCCCGGTGAGCACGCCGATGACGGCCTTGGCGAGGAGCACCCGGCCGAGGGTCCCGACGGCGACGTGCTCCGACAAAAAGATCGGCAGCATTTCGTCCGACGTCGACAGGAACACCGACAGCAGCGTCCCGGTGGAGATGAGCCCGCCGGCGTAGAGGCTCGCGGCCGCGGCGGAGAAGCCGCACTGGGGGATGACTCCGACCGCCGCGCCGGCCGCCGGCCCGAAGGGCCCGACCCGCAGCAGGAGGCGCGTCGAGTGGCTCGCGGCCTTGCCCTCGAAATACTCCATGATCCAATAGGTCACGAAGAGGAAGGGGATGAGCTTGACGGTGTCGACCGCCGCGTCGCTGAGGATATTTAAAAATGAGTGGAGCATGGCGTTTCCTTTCTACCAATCATACAATGCCTTTGACTATAACGCGTGCGGATCAGGCTGATCTGTTTTCAGTCCGGATGTATCAGCACCGCATTAATGACTAAAAGATGAATAAATTTTCATATAAAGATATACCGCGTCACGGTTTTGCATGGTGTTTTGTGGGCTGTCCCTCATCGTAACACGGTTTACATCGATTTGCAAACAGATGAATAAAGTTTCATATATGGCCTGCAAAATTTTCAACCCGATGACGGGTTAAAATGATGAGAAAATGTGGTATCATAGGTTAAGGTCAATAAATCAAAAGTGTACGCAGCGTGTAAATTAAATTGTAAATTGAATTGTAAATCGAAAGAAGGCGGCTTATGTCATTTTTAGAAACCCTGCATCGCGCGGTGGATTGGTGCGTCGGCTTTTCCGGGCGGGTCTTCGTGCTCTTTGCGGCCATCGCCATCGTCCTCGTGCTCATCGAAATGCTCGTCTACGCGGCGGCGAAAAAGCCCAAGACAGGGAGTAAGAAGCGCATCGCGCTGATCACCGGCGCCTCCAGCGGCCTCGGCCGGGAATACGCCAGGCGCCTCGACCGGACGGAGAAAGACCTCGACGAAATCTGGCTCGTGGCCCGGCGGGCCGACCGGCTGAACGCCCTGGCGGGTGAACTCGCTTGCGGGACGCGCGTGCTCCCACTCGACCTGACGAAGCCCGAGAGCTTGACGGCGCTGAAGACGGCGCTCACTGAAGCAGACGTCGAGGTGGCGGTGCTGATCAACTGCGCGGGCCTGGGCAAAATCGGCAATTACGAAAAACTGCCCCTCGCGGACTCGGACAACATGATCGAGGTCAACGACCGGGCGGCGGTGGACGTGACGGTCACGGCGCTGTCCTTCATGGGCCCGGGCGGTCGCATCCTCGAAATCTGCTCGACGGCGGCCTTCCAGCCCCTCCAGCACTTCAACGTCTACGCGGCGTCCAAGATCTTTCTCTACCATTACACCCGGGCGCTGCGCATGGAGCTGCTCCCGCGGCACATCCGGGTGACGGCGGTCTGCCCCTACTGGATGCGGGACACCGAGTTCATCCCGATCGCCAAGGCGGCCGAAGCTAAGGGCGAAAAGCCGGCGATCAAGAACTTCGCCTTCGGCGTCCCGGCGGACCGGGTGGCGCGCCGCTCCCTGCGGACCAACCGCCTGGGCATGGCCGTTTCGACCCCGGGACTTTTTTGTACCATCCACCGGTTCTTCTCGAAGCTGCTCCCCCGGGAAGTCCTGCTCTACTTCTGGGAGCTGCTGAGACGGCTGTGAAGCAGACGCAAAAACAATGACAAAAAAATACGGTTGAGTTGCACATCATCCCTCGAAAATCGAGGGATTTTTTATTTTTAGACGTTTTAAATCCGCATAAAACCACGCTTTTAGCGATTTAGACAGCGGGAAAACCGCCGATGACAAAAACTTACACTTGCCTTCAAGAGCGAAAAGGCGTACACTGGAAAAAGCTTACAGACGGGCGCCCCGCTGAGACAAATTTAACGCGAAGGAGGCCAAATATGGCACGACCCGTCAAGACCGGCCTGGACTATTTCCCGTTCGATACGCGCCAGAGCACGGCCCTGCAACTGCTGGAAGCCCAATGCGGCGCGGCGGGCTTCGGCATCTACGTCCACCTGCTGATGCAGATTTACGGCGACCACGGCTACTACCTGCCGTGGAGCGACGACATGGCCCTGGTGATGGCGTACTCGAGCAGCACCGAGCCCGAGCGCATTCAGCAGGTGGTGGATGTGTGCGTCGCGCGGCGCATTTTTGATCCCAAGCTTTACGCCGACGCCCATATCCTGACCAGCCGCTACATCCAGGAGGTTTACACCTTTGGCAAGCGGCACAGCAAGGCCCAGATTGATCCGGCCTACGATTTGATTGGGAACGAAAACGGCCCAGTTATGGTGGACCAAAACCCCACAAAAGAAAATAAAGTAAAACAAAAGAAAACAAAGCAAAGTGATTCCCGGCCTGCGCCAAAAGGCGCGTCCGGACAAATACGTACTGAAAATCTTTCAAGTGAAAGTCAGGAAAATCCAGAAGTGCCGCCCGCGGCGATGCTGCCCATTCGGGGCGGCGGCCGCTACACGGTCACCAAGGCCGACGTCGACGCCCTCGCCAAACGGTTCCCCAGGGCGGACGTGGCCGGCGAGCTCGTCCGGATGCTGAACTGGCTGGGCCACAACCCGGCGCGGCGCCGCAAGGCAGCGCGGATGCCCGCCTTTATCGAAAGCTGGATCGCCGACGCGGCCCTCTCCCGCCCGGTGGACCCGGCAGAACCGGAAAGAGACGACGCGAAGCGCCGCGAGGGGCTCATCGACGCCCTCGCCGACGCCGACACCAAGGCCCTCTGGGACATGATCCCCGATGAGGACAAGGCTTAACACAGAGGAGAGGCAAATGAAAACTGAAAACAACGCAAATCAAAATCAAAATAATGAAACCTATACAGAAAAAGCTAAACAGAACGGGAAGGGCAGACGCTCCTACGCCGAAATCGACGCCCTGGCGGCCCGGGCCGCGGCCGGGGAGCGCGCCGCGGAGGAGACCTTGATCCTCGCCTTCAAGCCGCTGATCGTCAAGCTGGCGGCGCCCTTTCCCGATTTTGAGGACGCCCGAGCCGACGGCGCCCTGTGGCTGATCGAGGCGGTGCGCGCCTTCGACCCGAACCGGGGTGTCTACTTCCCGGTGTACGTCAAGCGCACCCTGTCCGCCAAGTTTCGGGCGCGGTGGCGGCGCTTCCGGCCCGACGACGTCCCCTTCGAGGAAAAGCACGGCGGCGCCGCGGACAACATCGCCGACGCCGAGCAGGCTGCCGAGCGCCAGGCCCAGATCGACCGGCTGATGGCTGCGATTCCGGAGCTCTCGGAGCTGGAGCGGGCGATCATCACCTGCGCCTTCGAGCAGTCGATGACCCGGGAGGCCATTGCCAAAAGCCGGGGCATCAGCCTCAACACCGTGAAAACCGCCAAACGCCGCGCGATGCAGAAGCTGCGGAAACATTTTTAAAAAAGTCGGATTTTTTTGTCACCCCTTTTTAGATTTCCGTGCATTATATGGGTGTCTCAGACAAAAGGGAGCGCCCCCGAAGCCAAGGCCTGAAAATTATCAGGTCAAAACACAAACAATGTAGTGAAATTGAAAAGTAAAAAGGAGAACCAAACATGGCAGTTACGAAGAAATTAACCGGACAGACTCTGCGGATGCGCAACATTAAGGATTTAGACGACGGCTCCACCAAAACCGTGAACCGCGACGTCAGCAAGATTCTGACCGCGGCGACGCCGGAGCAGATCCTGAACGTGGCCGACGCCTACGACGGGCTGACCGAAATCGCGATGGAATCCGCCTACATCGTCACGACCGAGGAGCTCGTGAACGCGTAAGGCGCGGGACAAAAACGATCCGAAAAATTTGGCAAAGCAATTAGGAAAATATACAAAAGGAGAAACAAAATGGCAGTAAGCAAAGAACTGAACGTGAAATTTAATTTGGCATCCGGCGAAGTCATGGGCCTGACCATCGGCGACTTCAAGGCGAGCCTCCTCGACAGCGAGGTCAAGGCCAAGCTCGACAGCATGGTCGCCGCCGGGGCCCTCGGGGTCGGCGCCGACGCGGTGGTGGGGGTCGCCTCCGCCCAGCGCGTCACCACTGACAAAACCGACGTCGCCCTGGCCTGACGATGTGGCTTGAGCGGGCCGCCGCTGTCCTCTCGGCGGCGGTCCTGGTGCTGACGGCGCTGTCCCTCGCCGTCCCGCCGGTGCGGGGATTCCTCCTCGAGCGGCTTAAAAGGCGCAGAAAACGGGCGGCCCGGGCGGCATCGGCATTGTCCCATATCGCCGAACGCCTGGGGCTGACAGAGCTGGCCTGCGTGACCCTGCTCCACGACCGGCTCTTCAACGCCTGCACTGAGGCCCTGGCCCGGGGCTGGACCACCACCGGCGAGATCACCAACCTCCACCATTTGTTCGACGTGTACCACAAGATGGGCGGCAACTCCGCCGCGGCCGCCCTGTACCGCCGGGCGCTGACCCTGCCGGTGCGCGATCTCGGCGGGGAGGAGGGAGGACCCAATGAAAAAAATCAGCCGTGACGGCGCCCGGGCGTGGCTCGCTGCGGCGGGCAGACGGGCGGCGCGGACCTTCGCCCAGACCCTGGCGGCGTCGCTGATGACCGCCTCCGGGATCACCGATGCCCCATGGCGGCCCGCCCTTTCGGCGGCGGCGCTGGCGGCGCTGATCTCGATGCTCACCTCGCTTACGGGGCTGCCGGAGCTCGACCGGAATCAGGAGAATCACGGCGGCAGGCCCCGCGGGTGAGGGCAGCGGCGTCAATGATGTTACAGATCATTGTATAAACAATGCGATGCGCCGCATGTGAAGTCCTAAATAATGATGCAGACGCATTTGAAATCATGACGAATGAAACGAAAATCTTGTAATTTAAACAAATAGAAAGGAGGGCGCAGATGCTCTACGGCGTCGATATTTCCAATTACAACCTCAGTGTGAATTATTACGTGCAGTCTTTTTTCGTGATCAAGGCGTCGGAGGGGCGCACCTTCGCCGACCCGCTTAAGGATCGGCACGCCAAGGGGGCGCTCGCCGCAGACAAGCTCATCGGCTTTTACCATTACGCCAGGCCGGAGCACAACCGGATGCGGGACGAGGCAGACTGGTTCGTGAAGCTCGTCGAGCCCTACGTCGGGCAGGCGGTGCTCGCCCTGGACTGGGAGGGCCGGGCCCTGCGCTACGGGCCGGACAAGGCCCTCGAGTGGCTCGACCGGGTGACGGCGCTCACCGGGGTGCGCCCGCTGTTCTACTGCTCCGACTCCCAGACCGCGCGCTACGCGAAGCTCGCGGCCCGCGACTACGGCCTTTGGGACGCGAAGTACTCGACCCACGCGCCGGCTCACGTCGGCTGGCCGACCATCGCGATGTGGCAGTACGCGGGCACGACCCTCGACCGCAACGTGTTTTACGGCGGGAAGGACGCCTGGATGCGCTACGCCGCCGGGCGGAAAGTCACCGCGCCCCACACCCAGGTGAGGCCCGCCGGGGCCGCCTGGGTCAAAAGCCTCCAGCAGGAGCTCAACGCCCAGTACGGCGCGGGGCTTCAAGTCGACGGCATCGCCGGCCCGAAAACGCACGCGATGTGTCCGGTGCTGACACGCAGTAGCCGCGGTCAAATAACCCGACTGGTGCAGCAGGCGCTCGGGGTCCGGGCGGACGGCATCTTCGGCGCACAGACCGAGGCCGCGGTGAAAAAATTTCAGCGCGCCCACGGCCTCGCAGCCGACGGCATCGTCGGACCGCACACCTGGCGGGCGCTGCTTCCCCTCCAGCGTTAGCGGAATGGGATGCAGTCGACATAAGTCTTGATGTTAAAAAAACGCCGGATTGATGATCTTATCAATTCGGCGTTTTAAATTACCCGCCCGGGGCGGGGGAGCAATTTTTCGAAATAAATTTCTTGTCTAATTTCCTTCGTGGGTTAAAAAATCATGAGCTGAACAAGTCCATTTGCTGCTGTCCGGTATCGGCCACCGTATGGTTTGCGTAGGTGTTCCATGTCGGCTCGTATTCGCTGTTTGCCTGATTACCCCACATATCCCATCCATCGCGCAGTCCTCTCGCGAAAAGTTCAATTCTTGGTCCTTGACTGCATTCTTCGATAATTGGGATAATTTCATCCGGTTTTCTGCTGTGCTCCCGTTTTCTCGTTCTGATCAAATTCACTTGAGAACGCGCAGGTTTTAAAGTCCTATTTGGGGCACTGTGTTTTTTAATGCCGAAGAGCAGAATTTCTGTTACATTTCTAAAGTAGAATCCAACGCCCCGTCCATCAGGGCCGCCGTCCTTTCTGACCTTTTCCCAGATGATATTCGTTTTGTATTCGAATCCCCAGGCATCCAGAACAGCCAATCCATTGGGAAGCAGTGCATTTGGAACCCATAAATATAAATGCGCCTTGTCACCCGCTATTTCAGAAACCGGAAGCTGTTTGATTTCATCTATCGTCATGGTCGAATAGCGATTGAGCCGCTTGTGCTCTGGCGCGACCTTGCCTGTTCGATTTTGAAACTGCCACGGCGGGTCGGCGTATATGGTGTTGTATTTTTTGCCATTCGTAAATTGAAGCAGATCGGATATGGTATCCTGTAATAAAATGTCTGATTCGCTCATATTTCAACACACTCCTTTCCAATGCCAATCGCTAGAATCGGACAGCCTCCGTTTCTTCTCGAATCCAATCGATACAAAAGCTTTCCGATCCAAGTGGTGCTTGCGCCGTATTTTCGCATCAGCGGTTTGCCGTTATTGTCTGTCTGCGTTTTAAAGATCTCATTTAAGCCCTCAGACCGCGTGACAATGACGCCGACGTCCACTAGGCCGCAGTCGAAATACGTCCGCATGGCTAGTAAATCCCTGTCAAAGGTTTGATCTTTGCTGTTCCATTCCAAGTCAAAGGCCACCTTATTTTTCAAAAAGTCAATATTGTGACCGTCAATATAGCCTTCAAGTGTCATAGTTTCGAATGGCTCTTTTTTGAATTTGCCCCGTCTTTGCGCGGTTTGTCTGGGGTATTTCTTCACGAGCAGATCTCCGCTGATGCGAATTTCACGCCACCCGAAAGGGTAAAGGATATCATCAAATTTCTTCGGAATGGGGGATTCATTCCCACCAGAAATTTTAATGTCTGCTAATGATAATTTTAATTGACTCAGACATTCTTTTAATTCTTTCCATTCCTCCGGGTAAGCGTCAACCAAAATTTCAAGTGCGTGGCCATAATTATAAAATTCATATTTATTTAATAATGTTTGATCAACAACGTCTTCTATCCGCATCGATTCTCCTCCAAAAACATTGTTAAAAGCCGCTTGAAATAATTATATTCTATTATAACACGCATTGAATGTATTGAGAAATGTTATTGCAATCTGCACAATTCTATACAGCAAAATAAGACCTGAGACCAAAAGAAGATGAAAGCTTAATTCTAAGATCGGAGGTGGGCTGTTTTATGTATTGCGAAACGCTTGACATCGTGGTACACAGAAACCAATAAGGAGGTGGACACGATGGCAGCAAAAACAGCAAACGTCACCGCGCGGATTCAGCCTGATATCAAAAAGCAGGCGGAGGCGATTCTCGACAGACTGGGCATTCCGGTCTCGGTCTTTATCGACATGACCTACCGGCAGGTGATCATGCACGACGGCGTGCCCTTTTCGCTGAACATTCCGGACAAATTGGCCGCCCGGGACGCGATGACCAAGGCCGAATTTGACGGGATGATGCAGACCGGCCTCGATCAGGCCAAAAGGAACGAATCGGTATCGGTCGGCGAAGCTTTTCGCCAATTGAAGGACGAGCTGTAGCCTATGCGCGGGTATGAGGTAAGAGTTACCAGGCAGGCGCTGGCGCAGAGATGAGCACCACCGCGTTCAGGTGACTGCTGTGATTTATTACAGGAGAGATCAGATTCGGCAGCTAGATGGGATGGAGATGGAGTAGAAACCGCATACATCTTAAGGGTATCAACAAAAAAGTGATGGTTGCACGCCAAAAAAACACTTAAATAAAGTTTAAAACTCCTGAATTTGGGACTTTAAAAAGGTAAAATCCAAACCTCAAAAAGTACGGACAACTTAAGATTGTAAATTTAAATGAGGATATTGACGGTTTTGTTTAGAATCAATATAATATTTTAGTAATTAACGGTTCAGGAAAATGACCTATATTATCGTGGTCAGCCGTCACACGCCCGTCTTGAAAATACAGTAAATTACAAAATTGGACTCATCTATTTTGATCAAGACGAGACGGCGAACTGAACATAAAAAATTTTTATAAGGGAGGTTTCTTCATGTCAACTCGTTTGTCAAAGAAGGAAATGTGGGTCGTTGCGGCTTCGTTAGCTGTAGCGATTTGTTTTGGCGTCGCGCCGGCTGCCAACGCAATGCACATCATGGAAGGCTACCTGCCACTGAGCCTGTGCATTTTCTGGGGCGTCATCGCGGTGCCGTTTATCGTTTGGGGATTTTTCTCAATCAGAAAGATTGCGAACAATAACCGCCGGACCATGCCGCTTCTGGCCATGGCGGGTGCGTTTATTTTCGTCATCTCTTCGCTGAAAATTCCGTCAGTTACCGGTTCCTGCTCACACATGACCGGGACAGGTCTGGGCGCGCTGCTCTTCGGACCGGCAGCCGTTGCCGTGCTCGGCATCATCGTGCTGCTGTTCCAGGCCATTCTGCTGGCTCACGGCGGCCTGACCACCATCGGCGCCAACTGCTTCTCAATGGCCATTGCAGGCCCGTTCGTGTCCTACGGTCTGTATAAACTGGGCGAAAAGCTGCACTGGAACAAGAAAGTCAACATCTTCATCGCTTGTACCTTAGGCGACCTGTTCACCTACTGCGTCACCTCATTCCAGATGGCGTGGGCACACCACAGCAACGTCGGCTTCGCCAAAGCGATGGTCACCAACATGGCGATCTACGCCGCGACGCAGGTGCCGCTGGCCATTATCGAAGGGCTGATTTCAGTCGTCATCATCATCGCGCTTGAAAACTACGCGACCGACGAAATGAAATCCCTCGGATTCATTGAAGCGTAAGTGAGAGGTGAAGTGTTATGAGTAAATCGAATAAGAAAACCATTTGGATCTGCATCATTGCCTGCATTTTGATCGCCGTCGTTCCGTTCGCATACGGTTCATCCCACGGCGCAAAATTCGGCGGATCGGATGACGCCGGCGGTGAACTGGTTGAAAAGAACGACTCAAGCTACAAAGTCTGGGCCACACCAATTATGGAAAAAGCCATCGGCGGTGAACTGCCGGGCGAAGTTGAATCCCTGCTGTTCTGTGTGCAGACCGGGATCGGCGTTGGGATTCTGTTCTTCTTCCTGGGCCGTTTCGTCGAACGTAAAAAGCTGGGCAAAGAAGACCAAGAGCTGTAACAATAAAATGATAATTTATGGGGCTGGAGAGGGATGACCTCCCAGCCTATTTTTTTGAAATAATGAAAAACTGAAAGGCATTGTCCATGCAATATCAATACCATCTTATTTATCTGCTTTGGCTGGTGCCGCCGCTGGCGCTCCTCGTCGTGGGCGGGATCCGCAAATCCTGGATTCACCGCGGCGAAGCCCATCACCACCACGGCTTTGGCCACAAGCACGGCGAAGGCACACTGTCTATCGACATGTACGCCTACCACTCGAAAATCGGCGGCTGGAACGCGAAATTAAAAATCGGCTACGGCATGCTGCTGCTGTTGATCTGCCTGATCTCCAACGACCCCTACGTCTCCTTCGGCGTCATTCTGTACACCTTTTTCGTGACCGTCTGCCTCGGCGAATTGGATATGGATCACTACATCGGCCTCCTCGGCATTCCGCTGGCCTTCATGATCGCCGGCTCCATCTTTATCTTATTTAATTTCTCGAAGACCCCATTTGCCACGGCCCTCGTCAACATCCCAACCCATTGGGGCTACGTGATCATCACGCCGAAAACCGCGAAGGCGACGGTCAACCTCTGGTGCAAGGCCTTCGGCGCCATTTCCGCGATGTACATGATGTCGCTGTCGACCATGTCCAACGAAATCTTCAGCGTGCTCCGGGACGCCCATTTCCCGAAGCTGATCATCGAGCTGATGAATTTGATGTACCGTTTTATCTTTATCCTGATGGATACGCAGCGCCGCATGAAAAACTCCGCAGAATCCCGTCTGGGCTACACCACGCTGAAGCGCTCGATCAATTCCTTCGGCAGCACCGCCAGCAACCTTTTCCTCGTGTCGATGAAGCGGGGCAATCAATTCTACGACGCGATGGAAGCCCGCTGCTACAACGGCGATTTGAGATTCTACGAAGAAAAGAAACCCGTCACGAAAAAGCAGCTGTTCTGGGTCCTTGTGCCGACGGCTTATTTTGTTTTGGTCTGGATCATGACCTTCCAAGGAGTGAATATCAATGTCTAACGAACCCATTTTAAAAATCAGAGATTTACAATACACTTATTCCAGCGGCGACCATCAGGCCCTTAAGGGCATCAACCTCGACGTCATGCCCGGGGAACGGATCTGCATCGTCGGCAACAACGGCGCCGGCAAATCGACGTTCTTCTTAAACGTCAACGGCGTCCTCCATCCGGACGCCGGCGAAATCTACTTCAAAGGGGAAAAGATCACCGACAAAAAGGAATCCCTCAACGAGCTGCGCCGCGGCGTCGGCATCGTCTTCCAGGACGCCGACAACCAGATCATCGCCTCGACGGTCATGGGGGAAGTCTCCTTCGGGCCCATCAACCTCGACCTGCCCGACGACGAGGTCGAAAGGCGCGTCGACGAAGCCCTGGCGGAAATGAACCTGTCCGAATTCAAGCACCGCGCGCCCCACTACTGCAGCGGCGGCGAAAAGAAGCGGATCACCATCGCCGACATCATCGCGATGCACTCGGAAGTCATCATTTTCGACGAACCGACGGCGGCCCTCGACCCGTTAAACGCGAAAATGCTCGAGGAAGCGCTGGAACGCCTCGCCGCTCAGGACAAGACCCTCCTGATCTCGACCCACGACATGGACTTCGCCTACCGCTGGGCCCAGAAGCTGGTGGTCTTCTCCGACGGCCAGATCATCGCCACCGGCTCGCCAGTGGAGGTCCTGAAGAACAGCGAAGTCTGCGAACAGGCCAACCTGCGGAAGCCGATGCTGATGCGCGTCTACGAAGACATGGTCAAGCACGGCGTCGCGCCGGACGACGGCGCCTACCCCCAGGACGTCGAAGCCTTTGACGCCTGGCTCGACAAAATCAAGGCGTCCTGATTATAAATTAAGAAAAGAAATCGAAAAAAGTGCGAATTATCACGAATTAATAAAGGATAAGCATGTGCCTTTTAACTGCTAAAAAATATCTCTCATTATCGATTTAAATCAGGTATAATAATACAATTAGGGGTATGCCTACGGGCAGACAAGAAGTCAAATAAAAAAGCGCGGGAGGATCAGATGCACGGGTTGATGCTAGCAGGAACCAATAGTAACGTCGGGAAGACCACAGCGACCATGGGAATCATGGCCGCCTTTAAGGCGCGGGGGTGTCACGTCGTGCCGGCCAAAACCGGCCCGGATTACATCGACCCGATGTTTCACGAATTCGTCACCGGCGAGCCGTCGGTCAATCTCGACACCTGGATCGTCGACCCGGAACGGATCAAGACCCTGTACGCCCGCCGGCTGAAGGCGGACGACTTGGGCATCGTCGAGGGGGTCATGGGGCTCTACGACGGCAGCATGTCCGGCAGCGAAGTCGGCTCCTCCGCCTTTCTGGCGAAGACCCTCGGGATCCCGGTCTTCCTGACCATCGACGGCCGGGGCATGGCGGCGTCGGCCGCGGCACTGGTCATGGGCTACGTGAACTACGACCCAGACCTGCGCATCGCCGGGGTCATCGTCAACCGGATCAAATCCCAGAGCCATTTCGAGCTGCTCAAAAACGCGATTGAGACCAAGGCCGGCGTGCCCTGCGTCGGGTGGATCCCCGAGGACCCGGACCTGACGGTCGGCTCCCGCCACCTCGGCCTGATCCCGGCGGACGAGCTGCCGAAGCTCAAGGAGACGGTGCGCCGCGCCGGGGAACTGACCGCCGCCCACGTCGACCTGGACCGGATGCTCGAACTCTCCGAAATCACCCCGCGCACCGGCCGCCCCGATCCCTTCGCGGCCTGCGCCGGCGCCTATTCGGATCTGACTGTCGGCGTGGCCTGGGACCGCGCCTTTAATTTTTATTATCACGACAATTTCACCGCCCTGAAGACCCTGGGTGTGAACCTGGTGCCCTTCAGTCCGTTGGACGACGACAAGGTGCCCGACGGCCTCGACGGGCTATACATCGGCGGCGGCTTCCCCGAGGTCTTCGGCGAAGCCTTTGAAGCCAACGCCGCGATGCGCCGGGATTTGAAGGCAAAGCTCGAGGCTGGGATGCCCTGCTTCGCGGAATGCGGCGGGCTGATGGTATTGACCCAGTCCCTCCAGAATAAGGGCGGCGCCCGCCACGACGGCATCGGCTTCCTGCCGGCGACGACGATCATGACCGAACGCCTCCAGCATTTCGGCTACGTCGACGTCGCGGCGGACTTCGGTGGCCGGACCTATCGTTTTCGCGCTCACGAATTTCACCACAGCCGGGTCGAAACCTTTGAACCGGTGCCGGAAATCTACACGGTGACGAAGCGCAGAGCCTCGGGCGAACAGACCTGGGGCGGCGGCTACGTCAAGGCGCACACGCTGGCGGGCTACCCCCACCTGCATTTCTACGCCGACGGCGCCGACGACTTCCTGATCGCGATGCTCGAGTGCGCGAGAGCGCTCAAAGGAGCACGCCTGTGAGGCGGCTGACGACCCGAGCGCCGGGCTCCTGCGGCGAGTGGATTCAAGGTATCTACCGCGGGCGGCCCTGCCTCGTGTCCTGCCCGATCGACCTTTACGCCAGGGCGACGATCTCCGACGAGCCCCAGCGCATCGACCTGCCGCCAAAGGCCGCGGCCATGGTCGACTATTTCCTGTGGCGATACGGCCTGTCGGAAAAGGTGATGCACCACTTGAACATCGAGATCGCGTCGGAAATTCCGAGGGGCAAGGGCATGGCCAGCAGCACCGCCGACCTGGCGGCGCTGGCCGGCGCCCTCAGCGTCTTTTTCGACCTGCACCTGGACGCGTCGGAAATCGCCAGGCTGTGCATCGCGGTGGAGCCGTCGGACAACATCATGTTCCCGCGGCTCAACCTGTTCGACTTTATCGACGGCGGCGTCATCAAGACCTTCCGGCACAACCTGCAGGCCGCGATCCTCGTCATCAACTTCAAGGGGACGGTGGACACCGTCGGCTTCAAAGGCCAGCGCAGAATCTACACGGCCCGGGACCGGGCGGCCTTCGCCGGCATCGTCGCCACCTTCCAGCGGGGCGTCGACCGGCGTAACCTGCAGACCGTCGGCAACGCGACGACGAAATCGGCGCTGCTCAATCAGAAAGTCCTCGAGAAGCCCTACCTGCCGCTGCTCATTGACTTGAGCAGCCGATACGGCGGCGAGGGTGTCGTCATCGGCCACAGCGGCACGGTGGTCGGCATTCTCCACGAGCCGGGGCGCCTCGCCCGGGACGACTTGATGCGCGAGCTGCTGAAGCACGTGTCAGCGGAAGAGATCGACAGCGCCTTCGAGCGGCGGATCGTGCCCGGCGGCGTGCAGCTGCTGCGCAACGAATTTTAAATCCAGAATGCAACCCCAATTTTAAACCCAAAGGAGAAAGGGAAAAATAATGCGTGATTACGTCAACGAACCACATGAAATCGAAAAAAAGAGTTTTGAAATTATCGGCCGGGAGCTCGGCGGGATCAAGTTTCCGGAAGAAACGGACAGCATCGTCAAACGGGTGATCCACACCACGGCTGACTTTGAATACGCGCGCCTGATCGAATTCAAGAACAACGCGGTGGCCCGCGGGCTCAACGCCTTGAAGGCCGGCAAGCACATCTACGCCGACACCGGCATGATCAAAGCGGCGGTCAACAACCGGGCCCTGGCCATGCAGCACATCGACGTGCTCAACTTCGTCCATGACGACGACGTCATCGCCGAAGCGAAGAAGCGGGGCGTCACCCGCTCCACCGTCGCGATGGAAAAGGCCGTCAACCGCGAGGACGTCTCGATTTTCGCGATCGGCAACGCGCCGACCGCGCTCTACAGACTGATCGATCTGATCAAGGACGGCGCGCCCAAGCCGGATTTAATCGTCGGCGCGCCCATCGGCTTCGTCGGCGCGGCGGAATCGAAGGCCGCGCTGGACGAGCTCGACCCCTACGACATTCCGTACATTCGGATCAACGGCAGAAAGGGCGGCAGTCCGGTGGTCGGCGCGATTCTAAACGCCATGCTTTACAAATTGGGAAGGGATTGGTAAGCGAGATGGAACAACAGAAAAAAGGCAAACTCTACGGCATCGGCGTCGGCCCCGGGGATCCGGAGCTGCTCACCGTCAAGGCGGTCAGGGCCATCGAATCGGCGGACGTGATCATCAGCCCGACGAAGAAAATGGGCAAGCCGAGCATCGCCCTCCAGATCGCCAAGCCCTACATCAAACCGGAAACGAAGCTCGTCGTCATGGACTTCCCGATGCTCTCGCTTTCCGCAGAACGGGAAACCCTCGAAAAACAGTGGGGCGAAAACGCCGACCAGATTCAGAGCATGCTGAACTGGGGCCAGAACGCGGTGTTCCTGACCCTCGGCGACCCGATGGTCTACTCGACCTACTCCTACGTGATGGAATTTTTGATCGACCGCGGCATGGCGGTAGAAACCATCTCCGGCGTGCCGTCTTTCTGCAGCCTGGCGGCCCATTTGAACCTGCCGCTGACCCAGGGCGAAGAATCCCTCGGCGTCGTCGGCATGACCCAGACTGAGGAAGAAGTGGACGCGGTGCTCGACGCCCATCAGAACATCGTCGTCATGAAGGTCTCCGCCAACGCGAAGGGCCTTGCCAAGGCCCTCCGGGAACGCCACCTCGAAGATCACTTCGTGATGATTTCCAACATCGGCATGGACAGCGAAAGGGTCACCCGGGACATCGCGGACCTGGAAAAGAAGGTCCCGTACCTGTCCACAGTGCTGATTAAAAAAGCGAAATGAGCGGCGACGTCCTGAAACACCCGCTGAACCGCTACGTCGAAAAGGGCGGCAAGCGGATGCGCTACGGCTACACCACCGGCTCCTGCGCGACGGCGGCGTCCAAGGCCGCGGCCCTGATGCTCTTCACCGGCGAGATTAAAGACACCGTCGAGATTGCCACCCCCAAGGGCTGGGATTTGGTGATCGACTTGTTCGACTGCCGCATTGACGGCGGGACGGCTTCCTGCGCGGTGGTCAAGGATTCGGGCGACGACCCGGACGTCACCAAGGGCACCCGGGTTTACGCGGCCGTGCGGCTGATCGATGATCCAGGCGTCGTCTTCAAGCGGGGGAAGGGCCTCGGCGTCGTGACCCTGCCGGGGCTGTCGATCCCGGTGGGCGAGCCGGCGATCAACCCGACGCCCCGGGCGATGATGCGCAAGGCCCTGGCGGAAGTGGCGGAAGCCTACGATTATACCGGCGGATTTGAGGTGACGGTCTCTCTGCCCGAGGGCGAGGAACTGGCCAAGCGCACCTTTAACCCGAAGCTCGGCGTCCAAGGCGGGCTGTCCATCCTCGGCACCACCGGCATTGTCACGCCGATGAGCGAGGAATCCCTGAAGGCGTCCATGCGCCTCGAGCTCTCTGTCTTAAAAGAAAAGGGCTGCCGCGATATCCTCTTCGTGCCGGGCAATTACGGCGCGGATTTCGCGGCCGAACTCGGACTCAAGTCCGACCGGATGGTCAAAATCAGCAATTTTGTCGGCTACATGTTCGAGCAGGCGGAAAACATGGGGATCGCACGCATCCTCTTCGTCGGCCACCTGGGCAAGCTTGTCAAGGTCGCCGGCGGCATCTTCCAGACCCACTCGTCCTACTCCGACGCGCGGATGGAAATCCTCGCGGCCTACGCGGCGCTGGACGGGGCGGATCAGGCCTGCGTCTCCGAGATCATGCACTGCACGACGACAGACGACGCGGTCGAGACCCTTCGCGCCCACGGATTCGGCCGGGACTACTTCGACCACCTCGCCGAACGGGTCAAGATCCGCTGCGAACGCAAGGTCTACCAGAACATCGCGGTCGAGGTCGTGCTCTTCAGCCGGAAATACGGCCTGCTCGGCCAGTCGGAGGGCGCGGCAGCATTCGAGGCATTATTCAAATGAAAACAGCACCCAAATACGATAAGCTGACGGTGGTCAGCCTGGGCCCCGGCGCGCCGGACTACATCCTGCCGGCGGCCCTGAGGGCCATTGACGAGGCGGAAGTCGTCGCCTGCGGCAAGCGCCATCTCGAGAGCTTCGACGCCTCGGGCAAGGAAGTCCACATTGTCGGCTCCGGCGGCGGCAAGCTCACCGAGGTCATGGCGGCGGTCAAGGCGGTGTACCCCCACAAAAAGACGGCGCTGGTCGTGTCCGGCGACTGCGGCTTTTACAGCCTGCTCAGCTACGCGCGGAAAGTAATTGGCGCCGCACACGTCCAGGCGATTCCGGGGGTGTCGTCCCTGACCTACCTGTTCGCGAAAATCGGCAGGCCCTGGCAGGACGCGGCATTGATCAGCCTGCACGGCCGGGATCAGGACTTGATCGGCCGGGTGAAGCGCCACGGCACCGTCGGCGTGCTGACCGACGACACCCACAACACGGCGTACATCGCCGCCGCGCTGAAGGCAGAAGGCTTAGACGACAAAATACTGTACGTCGGAGAGGATTTATCCTATCCGGAGGAACGGATTACGAGATTAACCACAGAGGAGGGACTGACGTTCTCGGAACGGGGTATGTCAGTCGTGATTGTAACAGATGAGTGAAATAGCAGGATATCAGGACGAGGCCTACGTCCGCGGCAAGGCGCCGATGACGAAGCGGGAAATCCGCATTCTGACCATTGCCTTTCTGGACATTCAGCCGGACGACGTGGTCGTCGACATCGGCGCCGGCACCGGCGGCATCACGATGGAAGCGGCCCACGCGGCCTACCGCGGCAAGGTCTACGCGGTCGAGGGCAAGGAAGCGGCCCAGGCGCTGATCCTTCAGAATAAGGATCATTTCGACGCGGCACCGGTAGAGCTGATCGCCGGACAGGCGCCGGAGGCCCTCGAGGGCATTTCCGGGCCGGTGAATAAAATCATCGTCGGCGGCACCGGCGGCGAGATGGCCGGCATCTTTGACTGGGCCCAGGCGCACCTGGCGCCGGGCGGCAAAATCAACGCCAACTTCATCACGCTGGAAAACGCGGCCCGGGCCCGAGTATTGATGAGCGAACGCTTCGACGACGTCGAGGTCGTCGAAATCGGCGTCAGCCGCGGCCGAATGGTCGGGGGCCTGACGATGATGACGGCGCAGAACCCGGTCTATTTAATGACGGCGGTTCAGCGCGGTTGAATTAAAAATAAAAGTGTAAGTGAAACAAAAGGAGGCAGTCATGGCGTTTTTTCGGACATTGATCTGGTTCATCCGTTTTTGGCTGTACCAGCTGATCGCGATCCCCGCGCTGTTCAAGATCCGCCGCCTCGGCCGTCAGGGGAAAACTGCCGAGCACGACGCCCTGCTGCACCGGATTGTCGGCAGATGGGCGCGGACCATGTTCACGATGGCCGGCGGGCACGTCCGCGTCGAGGGGCTTAATAACCTCGTGGACGGGCCGGCGGTCTACGTCGCCAATCATCTGGGGTATTTCGATATTCCGCTGATGATCGGCTTTTTGGGCGACGACACCAAGCCGATGATGGCGAAAAAGCAGATCACCAAAATTCCCGGCATCGCGTCGTGGATGCGGGAGCTCCACTGCGTATTCGTCGACCGGGATCACCCGCGGGAATCGGTGAAGGCGCTGAAGGAAAGCGAGCACTGGCTTTCCGAAGGCTATTCGATGGTCATCTTCCCGGAAGGCACGCGCAGCAGGGACGGCGCAGTGCACACCTTTAAATCCGGGGCCTTCCGCATCGCGAAGGCGGACCGGGTGCCGGTGGTGCCCTGTGTGATCGAGGGGACCGAGCGGATGATGCGCCCCGGGTCCATTTGGATTTACCCGGCAGAGGTGTCCCTGACCGTGCTGCCGGCAATACCGACAACGGATTTCGGCAAAAAGGAATGGCGGGAGCTGCCGCAGCGCGCGCAGCGCATCGTCAGCGATTACCGGGCAAAGCAGCTGGAAAGCATTAAGCAGAAAGAAGAAAGATAGGAGGCAGTTGTGGAAATCGTAGCAGTGGGACTGGATCACCGAAAGGCGCCGATGGAGGTCCGCGAAAAAGCGGCGTTCACCGTGCGCTCTCTCGAAGCGGTGACCGAGACGTTGAAAAAGCGGGGCATCGCTGAGGTCGTGGTGCTCTCGACCTGCAACCGCAGCGAAATCTACGCGGCGGCGGAGCACGCGGATGCGGCGGTCGAGGCCCTAAAGGAATATTACTTCGACTACAAAACCCCGGAAATCGCCCCGTATCTCTACACCTTTGACGGCCGGGACGCGGTGTGGCATCTGTTCCGGGTCGTGGCGGGGCTGGACTCGATGATCCTCGGGGAAGACCAGATCCTCGGACAGTCGAAGGACGCGCTGGCCAACGCCGAAAAAATCCACGGCGCCGGCAAATTCCTGACCAAGGCCTTCCGCGAAGCGATCACCTTCTCGAAGAAGATCAAGACCGTGTACAAGATTTCCGAAACGCCGCTGTCTCTCTCGTCGACGGCGGTCAAGCACGTCAAGCGCCTGTTCCCAGAGGATTATCAGGACAAAAAGGTCTTGATCATCGGCTCCGGGAAAATGGGCACTCTCGCCCTCCAGTACATGGACGCCGAGGGCTTTAACGACGTGACGATGACCAACCGGACCTACCACCCGCCGCTGGATTATCAGGATACCTATCACGGCGAAGTCAAGGTCGTGCCCTATCCCGACCGCTACAGCGTGGTTTCGGACATGGACGTCATCATCTCTGCGACGGCGTCGCCTCACACGGTGTTAAAAAGCGAAGCCTTCCCGGCACTGGACAAGCCGCTGCTGCTCATCGATTTGGCACTGCCCCGGGACATCGACCCGGCCCTTGCCCAGGTCGACGGCGTCACGCTGTTGACCATCGACGACTTCAACCACATCATCGACGAAACCAAGGCTTATAGAGAAAAGGTCGCGCAGAAAATCGCCGTCGCCGTCGAGGACGCGGTCGACGACATGATGGCCTGGCTTCAGAAGGCTAAGGTCGACGGCATGGTCGCCGGGCTGAACCGCAAGGCTCAGGGCCGCGCTGATGAAACCATCGACATCTTGAACAAGCGCTATCATTTCGAGGGCAAAGACTACGACTATCTCGAAAAGATCGTCCGCTCCGAGTTCAGAAAAATGGTGATGCCGACGATCAAGAAGCTTAAAAAGCTCGACGACGACGCCAGCGTGAAAAAGGCCAAGAAGGCCTACCACTGGCTGATCGAAACGGAAGAAAATTAGAGGAGGCGCCGATGAAACTGCCGATTCTGTTGGAAATGAGCGGGCTGAAAGCGCTGGTGATCGGCGGCGGCAAGGTCGGCAGCCGCCGGGCTGCGGCCTTCGCCGAGGCCGGGTGCGAGGTCACCGTGCTCGTCCGGCCAGACGGCGGCGAAAAGGCTGTCGCCGGATGTGCCGTGAGCGAGGCGCCCTACTCGGCCGCAATGCTCGAGGGCGTTTCTATCTGCGCGGCGGCGACGGACGACCACGCCCTCAACGCTAAAATCGTCGATGACTGCAAGGCCCGGGGCATTCTCGTCAACGCGGCGGACGACCCGGACCGGTCGGACTACTTTTTTCCGTCGGTGATCCGCCGGGGGGATCTGACCCTTTCGGTCTGCACCGAAGGCGCGAGCCCGTCGATGACCCGGGAGATCGCTAGAACGCTCAGAGAGCAGTATCCGGAATCTGTCGGAGAAAAACTAAAGTATTTGAAAATTTTGAGAACCCGCATTTTAAATGACGGCCGACCGAAGGCGGCGCAGCGCAGCGATTTGAAAGAGATCGCCGGCTGGCCGCTGGAACGGCTGAAGGAGGAGGCAGAAAGGGGAGCCTAATATGGAAAGAGAAAAGGTGTACGTCGGGTCCAGGGGGAGCAAGCTGGCCGTCACCCAGACCAAATGGATGATCGATCAGCTCAGCAAGGCCAATCCCGACGTCGATTTTGAGATCAAGATCATTAAGACCAAAGGGGACGCGGTGCAGAACCGGCCGTTGGACCAAATCGGCGGTAAAGGGCTGTTCACGAAGGAAATCGAGGACGAGCTGTTGTCCGACGAAATTCAGATGGCCGTGCACAGCATGAAGGACATGCCGGCCGCCCTGCCTGACGGGCTGATTTTGGCGGCGCCGCCGGTTCGGGAGGACCCGGCGGACGTGCTGGTGACCCACGAAGACGTCTGGGGCATCGAGGAGCTGCCGGAGGGCGCCGTCATTGGCACCGGGAGCAAGCGCCGAATGTTTCAGATCGCGCGGATGCGCCCGGACATTCAGTGCGTGAACATCCGGGGCAACATCGACACCCGCATCCGCAAGCTGGACAGCGAGCATCTGGACGGCATCATTCTCGCGGCCGCTGGGATGAAGCGCCTCGGCGTTTACGACAACCCGGCCTACAACGTCGTGCCGCTGGAGCCAACGGATTTCGTCTGCGCGCCGGCCCAGGGCATTCTCGCGGTGGAAGTCCGCGAAGACAATTTGAAAATGCGGCAGATGATCGAATCGGTCAAGGATCAGCAGGCTGAGCTCCAGATGAAGGCGGAGCGCGCCTTCCTCGTCGCCCTCAACGGCGACTGCCATCTGCCCATCGGCGCCTACTGCGACATCGGCCGCAACGGCCGGCTGACCCTCCACGGCGTCTACGGCGACGCCTCGGGCGAACGGCTCGCGATGGCGTCGGTGATGGGCAGCTGCTGCGAGGCGGAAGCCCTCGGCCGTCGTCTGGCCGAACAACTGAAAGGGGAAGTAGAGGGATGAGTCAGAAAATAGGCAAAGTGTATTTGGTGGGCGGCGGCTGCGGCGATCCCGAGCTGCTGACCCTCAAGGGCAGGCGGGTGCTGTCCCAGTGCGACACCGTCGTGTACGACGCCCTTGTGAATCCCGCCCTGCTCGAGTACGTGCCGGCGGACTGCGAACGGATTTACGTCGGCAAGCGGGCGGCACACCACGCGCTGCCCCAGGAGGAAACCAATGAGCTCCTCGTCAAGCTCGGCCTCGAGGGCAAAACCGTCGTCCGCCTCAAGGGCGGCGACCCCTACGTCTTCGGGCGCGGCGGCGAGGAAGGGGTGCGGCTCCACGAGGCCGGCGTCCCCTTTGAGGAAGTGCCGGGCATCACCTCGGTCATCGGCGGCCTGGCCTACGCCGGGATCCCGATCACCCACCGGGACTGCGCGTCCTCCTTCCAGGTCGTCACCGGACATTTGAAGAACGACGCGGCCCATTTGGATTGGCCGGTGCTGGCGGCGACGAAGGGCACCCTCGTCTTTTTGATGGGGATGAAAAATATCGAGGTCATCACCGCGAAGCTCATCGAAAACGGGATGGATCCGGACACGCCGGCGGCGGTCGTGCGTGAGGCCACCACGCCGAGACAGCAGACGGTGACGGGCACCCTCGCCAACATCGCCGAAACCGCGAAGGCCGCCGGGCTCGGCGCGCCGGCGCTGATCGTCATCGGCAAGGTCGTGGGCCTGCGGGACGAGCTGCGTTTCTTCGACAGCCGGCCCCTTTTCAGCAAGTGCTTCGTCGTGACCCGCTCGAGAGCCCAGGCGTCCAAGCTGGTCGCAAAGATTCAGGATCAGGGCGGCGAGGCGGTCATGTACCCGACGATTCGGATTCAGCCGGTGGCGTCGGAAATGGCGCGACTCGAAACGGCCATCGCCCACCTCGGCGACTACACCCACTTGATTCTGACCAGCGTCAATGGCGTCGATTTGTTCTTCCAGAAGCTCGACGACATGGGCAAGGACAGCCGGGCTCTGGCCGGCCTGACCGTCACCGCCATCGGCAAAGCGACGGCGGCGGCGCTGAAGGCCCACGGCATTGTACCGGACGTCGTGCCGGCGCGGTTCATCGGCGAAGCCCTCGTCGAAGCGCTGGGGCCAACGCTGACGGCGGCAGACCGCATCCTGCTGCCCCGCTCGAAAAACGCCAGAGCCTACGTCGCCGAAAAGCTCTCTGAAATCTGTCCGGTCGACGAAATCAAGATATACGAAACGCTCAGAGAAGACCGGACCGACGTGGACGTCGCGGCGATGTTAAAGGCCCATCAGGTCGATTACATCACCTTCACCTCCTCGACGACGGCGAAATATTTCGCCGAAAAAATCGGGGAAGACTGCGCGGCGGTCGTTCGGGATTCCGGCGCGAAATGCGCCTCGATCGGGCCGAAAACCTCGGAACAGCTGAAGGCCCTCGGCCTGCCGGTGGACATCCAGGCCGACACCTACACGATCGACGGGCTGATGGCGGCCATCGAAGAAGATTGCACAAAAAATCATTAAGGGTATAATAATTTTATAAAGATTTGTGTTTACAGCATTGATGAAAGAAGGTCTCAACATGTTACCAACCAGACTGAGAAAAAATGAAAAGATTCGCAAACTGATCCGCGAAACCCGCCTGTCCATGGACGACGTCGTTTACCCGGTATTCGTGATTGAAGGGGAAAATATCAAAGAAGAAATCCCGTCGATGAAGGGCCAGTACCGCTACTCCATCGACCGCCTCGACGAAGCGGTCGAAAGCTTCAAGGCGGCGGGCATCGAATACATCATCCTGTTCGGCATTCCGGACGAATCCAAGAAGGACGGCGAAGCGACGCCGGCCTTTGCCGACGACGGCATCGTCCAGCAGGCGATCCGCAAGATCAAGGCCATCGCGCCGGAACTCTACATCATCGGCGACGTCTGCCTGTGCGAATACAAGGCCGACGGCCACTGCTGCTTCTTCGAAGACAACGGCGACATCAAGCGGGATAAATCCCTCGACACCCTGTGCAAGGTCGCGGTCAGCCAGGCGAGAGCCGGCGTCGACATGGTCGCCCCGTCGGATATGATGGACGGCCACATCGCGGCGCTGAGACACGCGCTGGACGAAGCGGGCTTTGAAAGCATTCCGATCATGGGCTACTCGGCGAAATTCGCGTCGACCTTCTACGGCCCGTTCAGAGACGCCGCGGATTCCGCGCCGGCCTTCGGCGACCGCCGCGCTTACCAGATGGACCCGGCCAACGGCAAGGAAGCCCTGAAGGAAGTGGAACTGGACATCGAAGAAGGCGCCGACATCGTCATGGTCAAGCCGGCCATGCCTTACCTCGACGTGCTGAGCCAGGCGAAGGATTTGTCCTTCCTGCCGATGGCCGCTTATCAGGTGTCCGGCGAATACGCGATGATCCGCACCGCCGTCGACGAAGGGCTCCTCGACGAACGGGCGATCTTCGAAAGCCTGATCTGCATCAAGCGGGCCGGCGCCGAAATCATCATCACCTATTTCGCGCCGATCCTCAAGGAACTGCTCGCGAAATACCAGGACTGAGGATAAGTTTAAGATGAATCACGAACGATCAGAACAATTGTACGCGCGCGCGAAAAAGGTTATTCCCGGCGGGGTTAACTCGCCGGTGCGCGCCTTTAAAAACGTCGGCATCGCACCGGTGTTCGCGGACCACGGCAAGGGCTCCCAGATCACGGACGCGGACCAGAACACCTACACCGACTACATCTGCTCGTGGGGGCCGTTGATTTTCGGCCACGCGTCAGATATTTACTATCAGGATGTGGACAAGGCGCTGGCCAAGGGCACGACCTTTGGCCTGGCGACGGAAATCGAAGTGGAAATGGCCGAAACCCTCGTCGACGCTTTTCCGAGTGCCGATCAGTTCCGAATGGTCAACTCCGGCACAGAAGCGACGATGTCGGCGATCCGCTTGGCTCGGGGCTACACCGGCCGGGAAAAGTTCATCAAATTCGAAGGCTGCTACCACGGCCACTCCGATTCCCTGCTCGTGAAATCCGGGTCGGGCACGCTGACCTTCGGCGAACCGACGAGCGCCGGCGTGACGAAGGGCACCGCGAAGGACACCCTCGTCGCCACCTACAACGACCTCGAATCGGTGAAGGCGCTGTTCGCTGAAAATAAGGGCGAAATCGCCTGCGTCATCGTCGAACCGGTGGCTGGGAACATGGGCGTCGTGCCGCCGAACCCGGGCTTTTTGGAAGGCCTGCGGGAAATCACCCGCGAAGAAGGCGCGCTGCTCATCTTCGACGAAGTCATCACCGGCTTCCGCGTCGCCTACGGCGGGGCTCAGGAACTTTTCGGCATCAAACCGGATTTGACCACCATCGGCAAAATCATCGGCGGCGGCATGCCGGTGGGCGCCTTCGGCGGCCCGGCTGAAATCATGGCGATGCTCGCGCCGGACGGTCCGGTCTATCAGGCCGGCACGCTGTCGGGCAATCCGATCGCGATGCACATGGGGCTCAACACCCTGCGCTACCTGAAGGCCCATCCGGAAACCTACGACATCGTCACCGCGCGGGCCAAACGCCTGACCGATGGCTTTGAAGCCAATATCAAGGCGACGGGCGTCAAGGCGGTGGTCAACCGCTGCGCCGGCATGTCCGCGCTGTTCTTCACCGATCAGAAGGTGGAAAATTTCGGCGGCGTCATGACCAGCGACACCGATATGTACGCCGATTACTTCAAGAAAATGCTCGATATGGGCAACATGCTGCCGCCGTCCCAGTACGAAGGGATTTTCGTCTCCCTCGCCCACACGGAAGCGGACATCGACAAAACCATCGCGGACAACCGCAAGGCCCTCGAAGCCATCGCGGAAGGCCGTTAATAGGAGAAGAGAATGGGAAAACAGGCATTACTGGTGATCTCCTTCGGGACCTCTTACCACGACACCTATCACAAAACGATCGAAGCGATCTGCGAGGATCTGCGCGCGGCCTTCCCAGACAGCGCATTTTTTCTGGCGTACACGTCGAAAATGATCATCAAAAAGCTGAAAAAGCGGGACGGCATCTCGGTGATGACCCCGGCGGAGGCGATGGAAGCGATCGTCGCGGCTGGCTGCGACGAGGTCTTGTGTCAGACGACCCACGTCATCAACGGCCACGAATTTTACGGCATGCTTCACGAACTGAGACCTTATCTCGACCGCATCCCATCGATCAAGATCGGGCGGCCGCTTCTCAGCAGCCACGAGGATTTCGAAGCCGTGACCGATATCGTGCTGAACCAAATTCCAGAGCTGTCGCCGGTTGACGCGGCGGTTCTGATGGGCCACGGCACCGAACACCACGCGAATGCGGCTTATCCGGCGATGGACTACTACCTGAAGGCCCTCGGCGGCGGCCGCATTTTCATGGCGACCGTCGAAGGCTACCCGACGCTGGACGACGTCATTGCGCATTTGAAGGCCCAGCACATCCGTCGGGTGACGCTGATGCCCTTTATGGTCGTCGCGGGGGACCACGCCCTCAACGACATGGCCGGCGACGATCCCGATTCGTGGAAGAACCGGCTGAGTGCCGAAGGCTTCGACGTGAACTGCATGGTCAAGGGGCTCGGGGAGCTGCCGGAAGTGCGGGCGCTGTTCGCGGCCCATCTGCAGCACGCCGTTGATTTAAAGGAGTTAAAATGAACAAAAACACAGTTTATCTGATTGGCGCGGGGCCGGGGGATCCCGAGCTGATGACCCTCAAGGGCAAGCGCCTGATCGACGCTGCCGACGTGATCATTTACGCCGGCTCCCTTGTCAATCCCAAGGTATTGGAAGGCCACAAGGAAGGGGCTGAAATTCACAACTCGGCGTCGATGACCTTAGACGAGGTGCTCGACGTCATCCAGGCCGGTGTCGAAGCCGGCAAGCGCGTCGTCCGCGTCCACACCGGCGACCCGTCGATTTACGGCGCGATCCGCGAACAGATGGACCGCCTCGAAACCATGGGCATCGCCTACGAAGTGGTGCCGGGGGTGTCGTCCTTTACGGCGTCGGCCTCGGTGCTCAAGAAGGAATTCACGCTGCCGGACGTCTCCCAGACTGTGATCTGCACCCGTCTCGAAGGACGCACGCCGGTGCCGGAACGGGAACAGCTGGAATCCCTGGCGAAGCACCGGGCCTCAATGGCCATTTTCCTGTCGGTTCAGAACATCGGGGAAGTGGTGCGCCGGCTGACGACGGCCTATCCGGACACGACGCCGGTGGCGGTGGTGCAGCGGGCGACCTGGCCGGATCAAAAGATCGTGCAGGGGACCCTCGCTGACATCGAAGAAAAGGTCAAGGCGGCGGACATCCACAAGACCGCGCAGATCCTCGTCGGCGATTTCCTCGGCGACCGCTACGAGCTGTCGAAGCTCTACGACCCGAGCTTCAGCCACGAATTCAGAAAAGCGAAGGAATAAGCCGCGATGAAGCGTTGGGCTTTTCTGGCCGTCAGCCGAGACGGTGCGGCGCTGGCCGCGCGCTGCGCGAAGGCGGTGACGCCGGAGATCGACGCGGCGGTCTTCACCCTGGAGAAATACGCGGACGAGACGGCAGCCCCCTTTCCGGGCGGCAAGCTCAGCACCTTTTGGGCGCAGGCGATGGCCGATTACGACGTCCTCGTCTGCGTGATGGCCGCGGGCATCGTCGTCCGGGGCATCGCGCCGTACCTGAAGCACAAGTCGGTGGACCCGGCGGTGCTGGTGCTGGACGCCAAGGGGCAGTACGTCATCAGCCTGCTGTCGGGACATCTGGGCGGCGCTAACGCCGCGGCCCGGCTTTTGGCTGGGCGCATCGGCGCGGCGCCGGTGATCACGACAGGCACCGACGTCGCCGGCGCCATCGCGGTCGACACCTTAGCCGAGCAGATCGGCTGCACCTTTACGGATTTCACCGCGGCCAAAAACGTCACCGCGGCCATTCTCGACAGACAAAAGACCGCCGTCGTCAACGAGGCGGGGTGTGATTTGTCGGGCGTGGCGCTGCCGGAGTGCCTTACCCTTTCTGAAAATGACGGCGCCAAATACCGCATCGTCATTTCAGAGCGGGACGACTGGGAGCTCGACCCGGCCTGTGAAGTCCAGCTGATTCCCCGGGACATCGTCCTCGGCATTGGCTGCAGAAAGCACACGCCGGCGGATTTGATCGCGGGAAAAATCGCGGCGCTTTTAAAAGCCCATCACATCCACCCGAGGGCGCTGGCGGTCTTTGCGACCATCGGCCTGAAGGCGCACGAGCAGGGGCTCATCGCGGCGGCCGAGCAGTTCGGTGCGGCGGTCGAAATCGTGGCGGACGACGCGATCCGCAAGGTGCAGGACCGGTTTGACGGCTCGGACTTTGTCGAACGGGTGACCGGGCTGCGCGGCGTCAGCGAGCCGGCCGGCTACACGGCCTCCCATTACGGCGCCTGCGTGGCGCCGGTGGTCAAGGGTGGCGGCGTCACCCTGTCCCTGTGGCGCAGGGCCAATTCAATCAAAAAATAAAGCAGAGAGAAAGATGAATCAGAAGAAAATTTACGTGACAGGTCTCGGTCCGGGCAACGCGGACCACATGACCGGTGCGGCGCTGGCCTCGATGGCCGACGCCGATATTGTTGTCGGATACAAAACCTATATCGATTTGATCAAGGATTTAGACTGCGTGCAGGGCAAAGAACTTAAAGCCTCGGGCATGCGCAAGGAAGTCGACCGCTGCCAGGAATGCTTGGATTTGGCGGGAGAAGGCAAGACCGTGACGCTGGTCAGCTCCGGCGACGCCGGCGTGTACGGCATGGCCGGCATCATGCTGGAGCTCGTCGAAAAGCAGAAGGCCGACGTCGAGGTGGAAATCGTGCCGGGCATTTCGGCGGTCAACGCAGCGGCGTCGATTCTCGGCGCGCCGCTGATGCACGACTACGCGGTGATTTCCCTGTCCAACCTGTTGACCGACTGGGAATTGATCAAGAAGCGCATCCGCCTGGCCGGCGAAGGGGACTTCGTCATCGCCCTGTACAATCCGAAGAGCAAGGGCCGCCCGACCAATATCAACACCTGTCAGGAAATCCTGCTCGAGGTCAAGGACCCGAAGACCCCGGTGGGCATCGTGCAGAACGCGATGCGCGACGGCCAGAAAAAATGCATCACGACGCTGGATCAGATGTGCGATCAGGAAATCAACATGTTTTCCCTCGTGATCATCGGCAATTCCAAGACCTACGTCACCGACGACGGCCAGAAGATGATCACGCCCAGAGGGTACACCCTTTGATTTTCGTCGAAGGGGGCACCGCCGACGGGCGGGAGGCCGCGGAACAGCTGTCGGCCCGCGGCTTCGACGTGATCTACTCATCCATATCCGATTACAACGCGCCGAAGCCCAACGCCCATTTGAAGTGGCACATCGGCGCGATGGACGCGGGCGAGCTCGAAGCCTTTCTCGCTGAAAGCGGGGTGACGGCGGTCGTCGACGGCACCCACCCCTACGCGAAGGCGGCCTCGGCGAACGCGATGGCGGCCTGCGCCGCGGCGAAGCTGCGCTACATCCGCTTTGAGCGGCCGGGCATCGGCGCGATGGCGCCGGCACTTCAGGAAGCCGTCCGCCATTTTCCGGATTACGACGCGATGGTCGCTTATTTAAAGAAAGCGCCGGGCAACGTGCTGACGACGACGGGCAGCCGGGAGCTGGCCCATTACCAGCCGCTGGACAAAAAGCGGCTCTACATCCGGGTGCTGCCGACCTCCGGCGTCCTCGCCAAATGCGAGGCTCTCGGCTACAAGCCGAGCCATATCGTCGCAATGCAGGGGCCTTTTACGAAGGCGATGAACGCGGTGATGATCGACCAATTCGGCATCCGCTTCGTGACGACGAAGGACTCCGGCGACGTCGGCGGCGTGGCGGACAAGATCGCGGCGGCGAAGGACAGCGGCGCGCAGGTGCTCTGCGTCGACCGGCCCGCGCTGGATTATCCGGAGATCGTCACCAATGTGGACGAGCTGCTGAGCCGGCTTTAGAGAAAACAGATAAATAGGATCGAGGAGATAGAATGGGAAAGCAAGCTAAAAAAATTATGTTTCAGGGCACCGGCTCGTCGGTGGGGAAGAGCCTGATCTGCGCGGCGATGTGCCGGATTTTAAGTGACATGGGCATGACCGTCAGACCCTTCAAGGCGCAGAACATGGCGCTCAATTCTTTCATAACCAAAGACGGAAAGGAAATGGGCCGCGCGCAGGTCACCCAGGCGGAATGCGCCCGGGTCGAACCGGACGTCCGCATGAATCCCGTTCTGCTCAAGCCCAATTCGGATGTGGGCTCTCAAGTGATTTTGAACGGCGTCGCCGAATTCAACATGGACGCGGCGGAATACCACCGCTACAAGAGCCAGCTGACCGACGTCGTCATGGACGCCTACAACACGCTGGCGGCTGAGGCAGACGTCGTCGTGATCGAAGGCGCCGGCAGCCCGGCGGAAATTAACCTCCGGGACAACGACATCGTCAACATGGGGCTGGCGGAAATGATCGACGCGCCGGTGGTTCTCATCGGGGACATCGACCGCGGCGGGGTCTTCGCGTCCATTTACGGCACGATCAAATTATTGCCGCCCGACGAACAGGCGCGCTTTGCCGGGTATTTAATCAACAAATTCCGAGGCGACGTCGAACTGCTGAAGCCGGGGATTGAGATGATGGACCCGATGCTCCACGTGCCCTGCCTCGGCGTGGTGCCCTACACCCGGGTCGTCATCGACGACGAGGACTCGGTGACGGACCGCTGGTACGGCAAACACGAAGGCCAGATCAAAATCGGCATCGTCCGCCTCCGCCACGTCTCCAACTTCACCGACGCGACGGTGTTCGACATGTATCCGGAAGTGTCGGTCGAATATTACAAGAACGAACGGGAAATCGAACGGTCCGAACCGGATCTCCTCGTGATTCCGGGATCGAAGAACACCATCGACGACGTCAAGCACCTGAAGATGTCGAAGATGGCCGACGCGATCATCAAAAAACACGAAGAAGGCGTGCCGGTGGTGGGCATCTGCGGCGGCTACCAGATCATCGGCAAGACCATTTCCGACCCGCACCACGTCGAATCCCAAGCGGACATCATTGAAGGCCTCGGCCTGCTCGACATCGACACCGAGCTCGAGGAAACGAAGACGACGACCCAGGAAACGGGCACGATGCTCAACGGCTTTCTCGACATCGACCCGGACGACAAAAAGGTGCGCGGCTACGAAATCCACATGGGGCAGTCCCGCCCGAGAACCGCGGAGACGAAGCCCTTCGCGAAGCTCGCCGACGGGCGCTACGACGGTGCGGTTTCGCCGGACAAGACCGTCGTCGGAACCTACCTCCACGGCATTTTCGACAACGACGAGCTGCGGGAAAGCCTGCTGAATCAGATCAAGGCGAAGAAGCACATCGCGGCCGGCGCCGTCCACGATTACCAGGCCTTTAAGGAAAGTCAGTACGATTTATTGGCCAAGACGGTGAAGGAAGCGGTCGACATGGATCAGATCATGGCCATTCTCGACGGGAGCCAGCAGCACTGATGGCTGGTTCTGTACCCTATTTGTGGTGGATGCTGCTGATCCTCGGGGCGGTGGCGCTGGACTGGCTCGTCGGCGATCCGGTAAAAATTCCCCACCCGATTGTCTGGATCGGCAAATTGATCGGCGCCCTGACTAAAAAACTGAACACCACGCCAGAAATCAAAGACGCCTCCCGAGCCAAGGGCCTTTTGATGTGGGTCGTCGTCATCGCGGTGACCGGCGCGGTGACCACCGGCGTGCAGTGGCTGTGCCTGAAAATCCATCCGGCGGTGTTCGTCGTCGTGACCCTGTGGTTCCTCGGAACGACCCTCGCGGAAAAGAGTCTGCGCCAGGCGGTTGAGGGCGTGGTGAAGGCGCTGAGGGCCGGCGATCTCGAGGAGGCGCGGGTGCAGGTCGGCTACCTCTGCGGCCGGGACACGAGCGCCCTTTCGGAACACGACGTGATTCGCGCGACGGTGGAAACGACGGCGGAAAACACCATCGACGGGATTCTCGCGCCGCTGTTTTACATGTTCGTCGGCCTGATCCTGCAGCACTTCGTCTGGTTCCTTTCGCCGCTGACCCTGGCGATGGTTTACAAGGCGGTGAACACGATGGACTCGATGACGGGCTACATCCAGAAGCCCTACACCCATTACGGCTTTTTCCCGGCGAAGCTCGACGACGCCTTTAATTTCCCGATCGCGCGCCTCGGCTCGTGGATGATGCTCATCGCCGGCGCGGCCCTCGGGTTCGATTTTAAAAACGGCGTGCGCGTTTACAAGCGGGACCACAATATGCACAAAAGCCCCAACGCCGGGCATCCCGAATCGGCGGCCGCCGGGCTTCTGCGGGTTCAGATCGGCGGCACCAATGTGTATTTCGGCGAGGTGGTGGAAAAGCCGACCATTGGCGACGCGGACGCACCGCTGACGGCGGACACCGTCCATCAGTGCTTGAAGATCATGACCGGCTCGGAAATGGTGTTTGCGGCGCTGGGCGCGGTGGTGTACATCGCCGTCGTATTTCTTCAGCTGAGATAGAATAGCGAAACGAGAGAGATGAGGAGGACAATATGAATCGTCACGGAGGATATCAGGGCGACCGTTCGGGGATGCTTGACTTTTCGGTCAACATCAATCCGCTGGGCATGCCGCCCCATTTGAAGTACGCACTGGAGGACGCCCTCGGCGACCTTGGGCGCTACCCGGAGCCTGACGGCAGACGGCACAAGAAAAGACTGGCCAGACGGCTGGGCGTCGCGGATGACTGGGTGATTCTCGGCAACGGCGGCATCGAGCTGATCTATTTGTACGCGATGGCCTTTTCCGGCGGAAGCGCTGTCATCGTCGTGCCGATTTTCAACGAGTACGCCGAAGCCCTGACGGCGGCCGGCTGGGAGATAAGCCTGTGGCAGACGGACTGGGCGTCTAAATTCCGTCTGGACACCGACGCCTTCGCCGCCTACATCTGCCAGGCGAAGCCCGACGCGGTCTTCCTCTGCAATCCGAACAACCCCACCGGCGTCGCCTATTCGCCGATGTACATCCGCTCGCTGATCGACCGCTGCCCGAATACGGTGCAGTGGTTTGTCGACGAATCCTTCGTGGGCTTTTCGTCGAAGGAATCCTGCTTTTCGCTGGTGGACGGCAATCGGAAAATCGTGCTGCTGCGCTCGATGACGAAATTCTTCGGCATTCCGGGGCTGCGCCTCGGCTACGCGGTCGGACATCCGCAGATCATCTCGGAAATGGCGGCGATCCAGATGCCGTGGAGTGTCAACACCCTGGCACTGACCGCGCTGGACACCGTATTCGAGGATCAGAAATACATCGAGGACACGAAATCCTACACCAGCCGGGAACGCCATCGGGTGCGCACCGCGCTGTCAGAGCTTCCGGGGCTCGAAGTCCTGCCGTCCGGGGCGGACTTCCATTTGTTCAAGCTGGCCCACGGCACGGCGGCAGATCTCAACGCGCTGCTGGAAACGCAGAAAATCTACATCCGGACCTGCGAGGATTTTGTCGGTCTCGGCGACGCTTATTTCCGGGCGGCCGTCAAGAAAAAGGACGAAAACGACCGGCTGATCGCGGCGCTGACCGCCATCATGACCAGCCAGGCGTACAAGGACGAGTAAAGGGGGAGTCATGGCTATTACACTGGTAACAGGAGGTGCGCGCAGCGGCAAGAGCCGTTACGCTGAAAAACAGGTATTCATTTCGGAGGCGGCCGGCCGGGCGCCAGTGGCCTACATCGCGACGGCGATTCCCTTTGACGACGGGATGAAGGACCGGATCGCCCACCATCAGGCGAGACGGCCGGCGCGCTGGGCCACCATCGAGCAGTACAAGGACTACCGCACGCTGATGCAGGATCCGGCCTTCGCTGAGGCTGAGACGGTGCTGTACGATTGTCTGACGGTGATGATCACCAATCAAATGATGGCACTCGAAAAGGACTGGGACCACATCTCGATGGCCCGGGCCGGCGAGGTCGAGGATCACATTCTGGCCGACGTGCAGGATCTGCTCCACGCCCTTCGAACGAAGAAGGAAAGTTATATCGTGACCAACGAGGTCGGGATGGGCCTCGTCCCGGCGTACCGCATGGGCAATCTGTTCCGGGACATCGCCGGACGGGTGAACCAAATGGTGGCTGCAGAGGCGGACCGCGTCGTGTTCTGCGTCTCGGGGATTCCGATGGTCATCAAGGAAACGGGCGCCGAACCCTTTGAGAAAATATGAGTGTTTTTAAGGCAGGCTGAGCGCCTGCTTTTTTAATATAAATATGTAATTGATTTTTCTTAAAAAAACAAATAATGTAAATTGTAATCAGGTGTTATGATAGAGTCCGTAACATTGTATACAATATAAGTTCTAGACAAATTTAACATCATAATACGAAAGAAGGCTGATGGTATGAGTTTTAATCCAGTCACAAAAGAATTGGTCGACGCCCTCGTCGACGCGTTGGGTGAACACAAGGTCAAACAGGACCCGGATATTCTCCAGTCCTACCAGACCGATCAGGAAGGGGATCCCCGTTTTCATCACATGCCGGAGCTGGTTGTCTTCCCGGAATCGACGGAAGAAGTCGCGAAAGTGGTCCGTCTGGCCAACCAGTACAAGGTGCCGATTACACCGAGAAGCGGCGGCACCTCGGTTTCCCGCGGAGCCATTCCGGTGTACCACGGCATCGTCCTCGTGCTGACGAAGATGAACCACATTTTGAAGCTGGATGCAGACAATCTGTACGCCGTCGTGGAAACCGGCGTCTACACCTCCGATCTTCAGGACGCGGCGAAGGCCAAGGGCTTGATTTACGCGGGCGACCCGTGCTCGGCGACCAGCTGCATGATCGGCGGCAACGTCGCGACCAATGCCGGCGGGGACCGCGCCGTCAAGTACGGCGTCACCCGGGATCAGATTTACGCGATGAAGGTCGTCACCCCGACCGGCGACATCGTCACCGTCGGGAAGCGGACGAAGAAAAACGCCTGCGGCTACGCGCTAGAACAGCTGATGATCGGCTCGGAAGGGACGCTGGGCATCATCACGGAAATCACCGTCAAGCTCCTGCCTCTGCCGAAATACCGTCAGGATGTGGTCGCGGTGTTCCGCGACAACGCCAAGGCGCTGCGCCTGCCCAACCGCCTGACCAAGGAAGGCATTGTGGCGACCAGTATGGAATATCTGGACTACAAGGCAATCAACGCCGTGGCTGAATACCTGGATGTGACGGCGCCCTTCGCTGAAGAATTCTGCGTCTACGTGATCATGACCATCGAAACCTTCAACGAAGCCTACATGGACGAACAGCTGGTGACCATCGACGAAGTGGCCCGGGAAATGGGCGCGGAAGACGTGCGGATCATCGAACCGAAATCGACGATTTGGAACCTGCGCCGGAACTTCGGCGAAGCGGCGAGAGAAGCGAGCCCGAAATACTATCAGGAAGACTTCGTCGTGCCGCTGGATAAAATCATCGACGTGATGGAAGCCATCCCGACCTTTGAAAAGAAGCACGACATCCCGACGATCACCTGCGCCCACATCGGCGACGGCAACATCCACACGGCGCTGATGAATTACGGCTTTGACGACGACGAATGGAAGGAAAAGGTCGACGCCTTCCACGCCGACGTTTACCCGCTGGTCTACAGCGTGGGCGGCTCGATGTCCGGCGAACACGGCATCGGCTACAAGCGGGTCGCGGATTTTGCAAAATACACCGATCCGGCCGAATTCAAAATGATGCAGGCCATCAAAAAAGCTCTCGACCCCAACGACATTCTCAACCCTGGGAAGATCTTCGATTTGGAACAGGAATAAAATAGCTGTCGTCATCACAACGCTTCGGATTTTTCCGAGGCGTTTTTTCATGCGCACTGCGGGTTTAAGACTCCGCGCCGACCTTTTGGCAGATGGCGCGTCTCGTGGTATAATAGAGCAGTATGAAGAAAAACAATTAGGAGCATTATGGAAACAACAACCCTTTATCTCGTGCGCCACGGCACGACAAAATACAACGAAGAAATGCGCCTTCAGGGACGAAGCGATATCCCGCTCAACGATTTGGGTATGGCGCAGGGTAAATTACTCACAGCGTACTTTAAAGACATTCCGATCGATCTCGGCGTCACCGGGCCCTTGTCCCGGGCGCGCCAGACCCTGGATTACATTCTCGGGGACCGGAAGGACACGGTGCCGATTCTGATCGAGCCGGACATCACCGAAATTTACGGCGGCGTCGCCGAGGGCCGGCGCTTTTCGGAAATCAACGTGTTTTTCCCGAATCTGCTCGACGCGATGCGCGAGGCGCCAAGCCAGTTTGCGCCGCCGGACGGCGAATCCGGGCCGGAGGTGTACCGCCGGGTCACGGCTGCGGTCATGAAGATCCTGCGGGCCCACCCGGGGAAGACGATTGCGATGGCGTCCCACGGGTTCGCCATTGACACGTTCTTGAACTACGCCGAGGGTCATCCGGAGGATCAGATGATTTCCCGAATTCTCGACAACGTGGCGGTCAGCAAATTCACCTACGATCCGGACACCGACAAATTGACGACGGATTACATCGGCGACAGCCACCACCTGACCGACGAATACCGTCAGAATTACGACTGGGACGAGCTTTCAAAGCCGCTGCCGCTGTTTGTATACTACCCGAAATGCTCGACTTGCCGAAAGGCTAAAAAATTTCTCGACGACAACGGCGTCGCCTACCAGAGCCGGGACATCGCAGCCGATCGGCTGAAGGCGCCGGAGCTGCTGGCGCTGATGGGCCGCTCGGAGCTGCCGGTACGCCGATTTTTCAACACCAGCGGCAAATTGTACCGGGAACGGGGCCTGAAGGATCAGGTCGGTCAAATGAGCCCGGAAGCAGCGGCGGCCTGTCTCGCGGAGGACGGCATGCTCGTCAAGCGGCCGATTCTGGCCCTGCCCGACCGCGTGATCCTCGGATTTAACGAAGACAAATGGCGGGCCTTTTTAAACCTGTAATTTTAGAATAAACCCATACCACGAAGCGGAGGAATGACGATGAAAATCAGAAAATACGCGGAGCGGATACCTCAATACACAGCGCGGGCGGTGCTGCCCCTGGTCAAGCTGCCCAAGCCGCCGGTGCTGTCCGGCGTCGGCATGGTTCGGCGCTTTCCGGAGGTCATCGCGATGACGGACGCGCGGCGCCTGCTGATTGTCTGCGACGAGGCTGCCGCGGCGCAGCCCTTGATGGCGGACCTTCAAAGCGATCTGGCCGATCAGGACATCGAATCGGTGATCTACGTGCAGGAAGCGGAGGCACCGGAGCTTCACGACGTGTACAGCGCGGTGGACCGCTACCTGTCTGAGCTTTGTGACGGCGTTCTCGGGGTCGGCGGCGAATCGGCCCTGAACTGTGCGAAGCTGATTGCAGCGCGGGTGACCAACGTCAAGCCGGTGCCGAAAATGGCCGGCATCGGGCGCGTGTTTCACCGTCTGCCGCCGCTGTTCGCCGTGCCGACGGCTTTTGGCTCCGGCTGCGAATCGTCGATCGCCGCTGAGGTTTTCGACGAAGAAACGGGCCGCCGCCTCGCGGTGGTCGACCCGAAGCTCTGCCCGCTGGCCGTCTGTCTCGATCCGGACCTGCTGTTGGCGCTGGACGCCGAACAGACCGCGGCGATGGGCATGGAAGCGTTGTCGGTGGCGGTCGAGGCTTACATCGGCTTGTTTGACGCCGACGACGTCCGGAGCGAGGCCCTCGACGCGAGCCGTCTCGTCTTCGACAATCTCGAAAAGCGCGCGGCGGACCTAAGCGATTGGCGCGCCCTCCAAAATCTCCAGAAGGCGTCGGTTCTGGCCGGCGAGGCCTTCAGCCGGGGGATGGCGGGCTACACCTACGCGATCGCCAATGTGCTGAGCGAGGCCTACAACCTGCCGAAGGCGTCTTTAAAAGCCGCAGTTCTGCCGGCTGTGCTGGCCTTTTCGGCGGACGCCTGCGCCGGAAAGCTGGCGGAATTGGCCTACAATGCGGGCCTCGGAACGGAATGGGACGAAGACGAAGAGCTGGCCGAGGCGTTAATCGAACGCATCCGCCGGATGAACGTCAGTCTCGGTCTGCCGACGGCCTTTGCGGCAATCCGCCCCGGCGACGTGCGGGATCTCGCCGCACAGGTTGTTGGCGAAATGGGCCCGGCCTATCCGGTGCCGAAGCTGATGGAAAAAGCAGACGTAGAGGATGTGATCAGCGGGCTGATCGATTTGGACGTCTAAAAAAGCGATAACTTTGCCGAAGGTTAAGTGACCTTCGGTATTTTTTATGTAAAGTCAAAGGTTCTATGTTATAATTTTTAAAATCTGTATTTTAGGATCGACAAGACAAATGGAAAGAAAAAAATTACTCATTTTAATGAACGGTGTCGCGGGAACCGGCCTGGCGAACACCCACGCTTTAGATATCATCGCGGAATTTGCCAAGGACGGCTGCGAATCGACGGTGTACCCGATTCTGCCGTCGGAAGGGCTGACGGCGGAGTCCATTTTGGCTGAAACCGACGGCCGCTTCGACGTCGTGGTCTGCTGCGGCGGCGACGGCACGTTGAATCACGCGATCAACGGCATGATGCACATGACCCACCGCCCGATTCTCGGCTACATTCCCAGCGGATCGACCAACGATTTCGCCAAGGGCATCGGCATTCCCGAGGGCCTGATTGACCAATGCCACACGATCGCGGGCGAACACACCGAACGCTACGACATTGGCCGGCTCAACGACAGATACTTCAACTACATCGCGGCCTTCGGCGCCTTCACCTCGGTGTCCTACGACACGAGCCAGACCTTTAAGAACGCGTTAGGGCACGCGGCCTACATGATGAAGGCGATTTTGACGATTCCCCAGAATTTCAAATACCGCAGCCGGTTCAAAATGACTCACGACGGCGTGACCGAGGAACGGGAAGTGCTCTTCGGCTGTATCTCCAACACGACGAGCATGGGCGGCTTCGAGATGCCCTTCTCCGACCGCGTCGAATTATCGGACGGAATTTTCGAGGTGATGCTGATTAAGGCGCCGCCGATGTGGATCGAAATCAACCAGATCTTAACGACGCTGCTGTCGGGCAGCACGGACAGCCCCTACATTGAGGTGTTCCAGACCCGGGGCATCACCTTCGAGATGGAAGAAGAGACGGCGTGGACGGTTGACGGCGAATTCGGCGGCAGCTACAAGCGCGCCGACATCGGCGTGGCCCATCAGGCGATCGAAATCATGCTTCCGACGCCGCGGCAGAAAGAAAAGATGGACGCGGCCAACCAGCCGATCTTCCCGGAATAAGCCACGATGAAAAAGCAGGAGACATAAATGGACGATAAGGAAATCAAAGCGATTATGGACAAATCCCGGCAGGACCGCGCGCGGTTCGAGGCGAATCGGGACAAAATGATGCGCGTTCAGGCGGCTCGGGAGACGGCGCCCTCTGAAGGCGGCGCGGTGACCCTCGACATGACGGTGGCGGAGATCATCGAGGTGCACCCGTCGGCGGCGGACTACCTCGTCGCGGACTGGAACATGGCCTGCATCTCCTGCCCGGCCTCTCAGAGCGAGACGCTGCGGGAGGCAGCCCAGGTCCACGAGCTCGACCCCGAGGACGTCTGCGAGGCCCTCAACGATTTTCTCGAGGATACGGCGATGATCCAGGCCGAGGAACTCGAATAATTCAAATTTTATCTCAAACTAAAAAAAGAAGGCGTCAGGCCTTCTTTTTTTGATGCAATTTTGACAGCATAGGCTTATTTTTGGAAACGGTCCTTCACGCGCAGGAGCAGCGCCGCGTTGATGACGACGAAGACGGAGCCGCAGTTGTGCCACAGGGCGCCGGTGATCGGGACGAGCAGCCCTAATCCCGAAAGGACGATGGCCGTAAAGTTCAGAATCATCGCGACGATGATATTGACCTTGATTTTTTTCATGGCCCGGTGGCTCATGTCGATCAGGTGGGGCAGGCGCTTCAGGTCGTCGCTCACCAGGACGGCGTCCGCCGATTCGACGGCGATGTCGGAGCCGATGCCGCCCATCGCGATGCCGGCGTGGGCCGAGGACAGGGCCAGGGCGTCGTTGATGCCGTCGCCGGTCATGGCCACGCGGTGGCCGTCCTTTTCCAGCGCCTTCAGATGGGTTAACTTGTCCTCGGGCAAGAGGTCGCTTTTGACGTCATCGATGCCGACTTCAGCCGCGATGCCCTTGGCGATGGCGCCGCGGTCCCCGGTGAGCATAACCGGGTGAAGCCCTAAGGATTTGAGGGCGGTGACGGCGTCCTTCGCGTCCGTCCGGACCGGGTCCGCCAGGGCGATCAGCCCGACGACGTCGCCATCCGCGCTGACGGCGATGGGCGTGGCTTCGGCCGCGGCGATGCGGTCGGCCGCGGCAGAGACGGTTTCGTCGTCGAACAGGGCGGCCTTACCGACAAAGAGGGTTTTCCCGTCGACCTTTCCCTGGATGCCTTTGCCCTGGAGCACTTCGACGTCTTCGCAGTCGGGCAGGGCGCCGCCGTCCGTTTCTTTGAAGTGGGCGGTGATGGCTTTCCCGAGGGGGTGTTCGGAGTAGCGTTCAAGGGCGGTGGCCCCGGCGAGTACAGCCTTTTCGCTGACCCCATCCTTTAAAGAGACGACTGCTGTGACGGCCGGCGTGCCTTCGGTCAGGGTGCCGGTTTTGTCAAAGGCGATGGTGTCGACGCCGGCAATGCGTTCGAGGGCGTCGCCGCTTTTGACGAGGACGCCGTAGCGGGTCAGGTTGCCGATGGCGGCGGCCACCGCGGTCGGCGTCGCGAGGACGAAGGCGCAGGGGCAGAACACGACGAGGACGGTGACGGCGCGGCTGAACTGGTGGGTCAGCAGTCCGACGACTACGGCGCAGCTCAGCGCCACGAGAACCATCCACGCCGCCCATTTATCGGCCAGGCCGACGATCGGCGCTTTGTTCGCGTCGGCCTCCCGAGCCAGGTCGATCATGCGCTGGAGCGTCGAGTCGGCGCTTTCCCGTTCGGCGCGGATATCGATGGGGCTCTGCTGGTTGACGGTGCCGCTGAGCACCGCGTCGCCGGCGGCTTTTTCCACCGGGATGGATTCGCCGGTCATCGCCGCCTGATTGACGGCGGAGCTGCCGGCCACGATCGTGCCGTCGACGGGAATCGTTTCGCCGGCGAGGACGCGCAGGGTGTCGCCGATTTGAATCTGTTCGACGGGGATGACCGTTTCCGCGCCGTCCGTCACGCGTCTGGCGGTTTTCGGTGTCAGGTTGATCAGCGCTTCGACGCCTCGGCGCGCCCGTTCGGAGGTGTAGTCTTCGAGGAGCGAGCCGATCTGCATGATGAACGCCACTTCCCCGGCGGCGAACCATTCCCGGGTGATCAGCGAGGCGATCAGCGCCAGGGAGACGAGCAGGTCCGCCGTGATGTCTTGCTCGGTGACGATCGCCTGAGCGGCGCCGAAGACGATAGGCACGCCGCAGAGGACGGCGGCTGCCCAGGCCGGGTCAAATACAGAAAAAGCCGGAATCGGATGAAAATGAGCGGCGAGACTCAAGACCAGTGCGATCCCTGAGAGGATCACGCAGACGAGGGTCGGCCGGGTGTCGTTGTTGAGCCATTTTTGAATCATGAAGTGGCCTCCAATCTTTTATTTCGTTTAAATTTATTGTAAAATAAAAGATATTCCGATAGAATAATCAAAAATGCGCAACTATTCGTTACCGAACAAAATGGTGAATTTGTACCATTAACGATTTAACCGATGCAGCAGAGAGGAGGATGACGATGGCAAACCGGCCCGACCGCAGGAAACAGAAAAGCCGTCAGGCGATTCTCTCCGCTTTCCGGACGCTTTTGACGCAGAAGCGCTACTCGGACATCACGGTTCAGGAGATTATCGATTTGGCTGACGTCGGCCGCAGCACCTTTTACGCCCATTTCGAGACGAAGGACACCCTGCTCGCCGAGCTGTGTGCGGACATCTCCGCCCACGTGGTTGCGCCCCATCAGCACGCCGAATCCTCCCACGATTTTTCCGGCGTCAAGCCCGACGCGGCGACGGTGGTGACCCACATTTTTTACCATTTGCGGGACGATCACCGCAACCTGGTCATGATGCTCAAAGGCAGCTCCCGGGCGCTGTTTCTGCACTACTTTAAGCACAGCCTGACCGAGACATTCCAGGCGATTTGGGGCGGAGCTATCGCCGAGGCGGATCTGCCAGAGGATTTCCTTTTGAGTCACATCACCGGCGCCTTTGTGGACGCCCTGGACTGGTGGATCTCCAGAGACATGGCCGACGCGCCTGAGATCATCGCCGGCTACTATCTTAAGACCATCGAGCCGATTCTCGGAGACGGCTGACGGATATAAACGTGTTTGGCGCGGCGTTTCAGCCGAATCGCCTAAAGATTTTCAGCATGAAGGAGGCTGACATGATTTACAAAACCAAAGGAACCTGTTCCCGCGCGATCGAATTTGACATCGACGACAACGGCGTGATCACTCACGTCGCCTTTGAAGGCGGATGCGACGGCAACACCAAGGGTGTGGCGAAGCTGGTCGAAGGCCTGCCGGTGGACACGGTGATCGACAAACTGCAGGGCATCGACTGCCGCGGCCGCGGCACGTCCTGTCCGGATCAACTGGCTAAGGCCCTTTCAGCCTGGAAGGCTGGAGAAGCGGAGTGAGCCATGAACATCTCAAACATCACGATTAACAGCCACTCCAGTGTTAAGCTCGCGGGCAGCGCTGTGGTCTACAGCGATCCCTTCCAGGTGACCGACGCGTCCCACGACGCCGATTTGGTGCTGATCACCCACGATCATTACGACCACTTCGATCCGGAAAGCCTCGACAAGGTCTGCAAGGATGACACGGCCTTCGTCGCGCCGGCGACGTGCATCGACGAGGTTCAGGGCTACGCCGGCGACCGCCAGGCCATCGGTCTCGCGCCCGGGCAGCAGGTTTTGATCGACGGCGTCCGCATTCAGGCAGTGCCGGCCTACAACAAAACCAAGGCCTTTCACCCGAAGGCGAACGCCTGGCTCGGCTACGTGCTCGATTTAGACGGCACGACGATTTACATCGCTGGGGACACGGACAATTTGAAGGAAAACACGGCGATCGACGCCGACGTCGCTCTTGTGCCTGTCGGCGGGACGTACACGATGGACGCCAAAGAAGCGGCGGATTTTGTCAACGCGCTGAACCCGAAAGTCGCGATTCCGATGCACTACGGCGCGATCGTCGGCAATCCGACGGACGGCGATTTGTTTGAGGATCTCGTCAACAAGCGCATCACTGTCGTGCGCAAGCTGTTCGTGTAATTCAAATTTATAGGTAATCCAAAGCAGGCGTTTGAATAGATTTTAAATTCTGTTCAGGCGCTTGTTTTTTTGTGCCGTAACTTGCGAAAAATCTATCGCTCTTTGCTAAAACTAAGTTAAAAAGGATTTCATCGTATTGGCATATACTTATAACTGTGATAAGATAAATGGGTATCAAATAATGGACTATTAACGCGAAAAAGGAGGAACCGATGCAGCTCACTGAACGCCAAAAACGTATTGCGGAAATTGTGAAAAAGGAACAGCCGATTACCGGAGAAAAAATTGCCCGCAAGCTGCAGGTGACCCGCAGCGCCCTTCGGGGGGATCTCGCGGTGCTGCTGTCGGGGCAGATCCTTTCAGCGCGGCGCCACCTCGGCTACTATTACGTCGGCGGCGGTGAGGATCCGGTTCAGGAAAAGCTCGCCAGCCTGTGCATTCGGGATTACATGTCTGAGCCCATCGTCGTGCGCGCCGATTCCGATGTGGATTCGGCCATTTACCGCCTGTTCACCGAGGACATCGGCACCCTCTTCGTCGGGACGCCGGAGGACGTTATCGGCGTGGTTTCCCGGAAGGATTTGATCAAGAGCGCGATGGGGCGGGACGACTTGTCGAAAATGCCGATCTCGATGGTGATGACGCCGCGGACGAAAATCGTCTACGCCGGTCCGGAGGACACGGTGCTTTCGGCGGCGGAAAAGTTGCTGCATTACGAGGTCGACTGTCTGCCGATCGGCACGGTCCACACCGACGACGGTGAAGAAAGATTTTCGGTCGTCGGCCGGCTTTCGAAAACCAATATCGTGAAAATTTTCGTCGCCCTGGGCGAAAAGCGGGCGGCGAACAGAAAGAAAACAGAATAATAGAATTGTGATTTGAATAAAGCAAAACGGCGCGTTGTGAGGACGCGCCGTTTTTTTGTGTGCGGTTATACATTGCCGAGCAGGACGTGTGATAAATGCGCTTCAGCGACAGCTTTGAGGGCGTTGAGCGTCGGGATTGGCGTCGGCGGTTTGACCGCGCGGTACATCGGAAAGTAGCGCGTGAGATGCAGGGTCAGGTCCGGGTTGACGTCCGCGAGCCACGCCGCCTCTTTTGCCATGTCGTCGGGATCGTCGTTTAAGCCCGGGACGATCAGCGTCGTCACCTCGACGTGGCAGTGGGCCGCGGTGCGGGCAATGAAGTGCTTCGTCGTCTCCAGGTCTCCGCCGCAGGCGCGGTAGATCTCTGGGCGGAAGCCCTTCAAATCGACGTTGACGGCGTCGAGGTCCGGCAGCAGCTCGGACAGGACCGCATCGGTACACTGGCCGTTGGTGACCAGCACGTTGACCATGCCGGCCTCGTGAATCAAATGCGCCGTATCCCGAACGTATTCGTAATTGGTCAGCGGTTCGTTGTAGGTGTAGGCGACGCCGATATTGCCGCGGGTGCGCTTGAGGTCGGCTGCGTCGGCCAGGACCTCCCGAGGCGAGACGCGGCGGGTGTTCTGCTTGGGCGCCCTTTGGGAGATCGTGTAGTTCTGGCAGAAGGGGCAGCGCATGTTGCAGCCGTAAAAGCCGATGGACAGGATGTTGGAACCGGGCATGAAGCGCGCGAGGGGTTTCTTTTCAATCGGGTCCAGGGCCATTGAGGCGAGCACCCCGTAGCCGGACGGGACAATGTAGCCCTTGCGGTTCGTCCGCGCTTGGCAGATTCCGGTCTCTCCGGGCGCGAGCCGGCAGTGATGGGGACAGACCGGGCAGATTGTCGGCGCGCTCATTTTAAGGCCTCGTGACGCACCACCTCGAAGCGCATGAGCGAAATCGGTTCGTCCTGGCGGATGCCCGCCTTTTGCTTCGAGATGGCGATTTGTTCGGCCGGGGTGTCGACGCCGTCCAGATCGGGCAGCAGCAGGCCCCGCCGCGCGCCGTTGGTGACGATGACGCCGTAGCGTTTCGCGTCGAGGGCGTCGACGGACTGCACCGGCTCCGGCGTCGTCAGCACGTCGACGGAAATATCGAGGGCTGGCAGTTCAGCGGGCGCGATGGGCCGAAACCGCGGGTCTTCCGTCGCGGCGGCCGCGCCATTGTGGATGATTTCGTCGGCGATGTTCTGGTAGACCGGCATGAAGGTGCCGATGCAGCCGCGAAGCTGGCCCCTTTCGTGGATCGAGACGAACACGCCAGCCCGGTTCTGGGTCATCGCGTCGGGCAGCCCGTTGGGCACGGCGATGAGCGTGCCTGTCTTGACGTAGGCTTCGACAGTCTGTCTGGCCAGGGCGACGTAAGGGTCCTCGGCACGGAAAATGCCGGTGCCGTAGCCGACGCCGAAGGTGTTCTGGTGGGAGAGTACCTGGGGCGTAACGGATAGGCCAGACAAGGCGCCGGCCATGATCGTGAAGGAACGGTGGCCGCATTCCTCAGCAGCGTCTAAAAAGGCGGGATCGAAGTGCAGCAGCGCTTCGAAATCCCCCTGACTCATAACGTCGATCAGCCGTGCATCGTATTCCGGGCCTTGGGGGTGGAAGCCGTAAGGGCCGTCAGCCTTCTGGCAGTGAGACAAATCGCCGCTGGCGACGTAGACGCAGCGCCGTCCGGTCTGGCGGACGGCCTTCGCGATGAGCTCGCCGAGGTGCCAGTGATCCTCGAGGGACAGGCCGGAGAGCCCCAGACGCACGAGTTTGAAGTTGGGGTATCGCCGCCGGATGAAATACAACGGCACGAGGGTGCCGTGATCCGGGGTCAGCGACGGGGTGCGTTCGCCCATTGTGCCGGCCGGAAACTTTTCACCTTCGGCCAAATCCACGATCGCGTCGCGAAGCGCGGTGTCGTAATGGATGTCAAAGGTGACGTCCGGCGCGCCGAAGGGGCCGAAATCACCAAAGGCTTCGCTCCCCGGCGCGATGTGGAAATAATCCCGGTACATCGGCGCGTGGGGCGACGACAAAATGATTGTCTCCGGCGCGAGGGCCGCAATGTCTCGGGCGACGGCGTCGTAGCCGTCTAGGGTTTTCTGAATGATTTTTTCTTCGCCCTTGCCGATTTCGGGCACGGCAACAGGCGGATGGGGCAGCATATAGCCCGCCAAGATCGACATGATAAGACCTCCCTTTTTTCAATTTACTTCTGATATTATTTTGGAGTTCAACTGTATTTTATCGCCGAAACATAAAATTTAATTAAAAGCGGCACGGCTTTTGTGCGGTGTCGCGTGGCTTTTATCGGCGCGCCGTGGTAAAATAAAAGACAGCAAGCGTTCTCATTTGAGCGCACAATCTGACAAGCATGAGGGGAAGTTATGGATTTTTACCAATTTTATACTGGACATTGTTTCGACGCCCACAAGTTTTTGGGTGCCCATTTGACGGCAGACGGCGCGGTGTTTCGGACCTTTGCGCCGGCGGCAGATAAAATCGATCTGCGCCTGTGGCAGGAAGACGGCGAAAAAACGGTGCCGATGCACGAAATTTACGACGGCAATTTTTACGAATGCGAGATCGCCGGAGCGGCGCCCGGCGACTACTACGCCTACGAAATTTATCACAACGGCGGCTGTGTTGAGCACTGCGATCCCTACGGCTTCGGCATGGAGCTGCGGCCGGGACACCGCTCGGTGATCCGGGATCTCGGCGCCTACACCTTTAAGGATCAAAAATGGATGGACGGACGAGATGACGGGGTATCCAAGCCGGAAAACATTTACGAAATGCACCTGGGCTCCTGGCGCAAGAAGGGGGACGCGCCCGACGGTGACTGGTACACCTACGAAGAAATCGCCGGGCCGCTGATCGCCTATCTCGTGCAGTCCGGCTACAACGCGGTGGAATTTCTGCCGCTGTCGGAACACCCGGCAGACGTCAGCTGGGGCTACCAGAACACGGGCTTCTTCGCGTCGACGAGCCGCTACGGCGACGCGGCGGGGCTGATGGCGCTGGTGGACGAGCTGCACCAGCACGACATCGCCGTGATCATGGACTTCGTGCCGGTGCATTTCGCGGTGGACGACTACGGCCTGGCCAATTACGATGGGACGCCGCTGTACGAATACCCTAATCAGGACGTGGGGAACAGCGAATGGGGAAGCAAAAACTTCATCCACTCCCGCGGCGAAGTCTGCAGCTTCCTTCAGTCGGCGGCCAATTATTGGCTGGAAACCTACCATTTCGACGGCCTCAGGATGGACGCGATCTCGCGTATCATTTACTGGCAGGGCGACGAAGCCCGCGGCGTGAATTACAACGCGGTGGATTTCATCAAGACGATGAACAAAGGGCTCAAGGCGCGCCATCCCAGCTGCGTGCTGATGGCGGAAGACTCTACGAATTTTGAAAAGGTGACCGCGCCGGTGGACGAAGGCGGTCTCGGCTTCGACTACAAATGGGATCTGGGCTGGATGCACGATACCCTCTCATTTTTCCAATCCTCGCCGGAGCAGCGCCTCGGCCGGTACCACAAGCTCACCTTCTCGATGATGTATTATTACAATGAGCACTACCTGCTGCCCTATTCCCACGACGAGGTGGTGCACGGCAAGGCGACGATTCTCCAGAAAATGAACGGGGACTACGACGGCAAATTCCCCCAGGCCCGGGCGATGTACGCCTACATGATCGCCCACCCTGGGAAGAAGCTGAACTTCATGGGCAACGAAATCGGCCACTTCAGAGAATGGGACGAAAAGCGGGAGCAGGACTGGAACCTGCTGGAATTCCCGATTCACGAAGCCTTCTACCACTATATCTGCGACCTCAACCATTTGTATTTAAATCACCCGGCGCTCTACGCGAAGGACTACGACCGGGACGGCTTTGAATGGACCCAAGTTCACGGCGAAGACCGGACGGTCTACGGATTTGAACGCCGCGGAGGGGGCGAAACGATCCTCGCGCTGTTCAATTTCAGCGACAAAGGACACAGCGAAGTGCTGCCCGGCACGCTTGCGGACTACGAGCTGTTGATTCACAGCAACGACGAAAAATACGGCGGCACTGTTGAAAATCCGAAACACTGCTTGAGCGTTCAAAATGGCAAAGTGGTCTGCGCCCTGGCGCCGTTTTCGGGCATTCTGTTTTTGAAGAAGAATAAGTAAAATCCTGATCGATCAAACAATCAACATCTTTACTGCATTCACAGTAAGGATGTTTTTTCTTGCAAAGCCATAAATATGATTTAAATCGTATTCGTTTTCAACATTAAGTGAAAATTGTCAGGCGCATTTAGTCAAATGACGCAATCTGTCTATGTTCCTTTTCTTAAGCTGAAATTAAAATAAAAATAACACAACAGTTAGAGTAAAAAATTGTTTAAGAGAGGGGAAGATTGCTATGGAAAAACAGGGGAGACTATTCGTCTTAACGGCTTTTTTAGGCCTATTGCTGGTGATTGGCGCGCTGCCGTCGCGCGTTTCGGCGGCTGGCGGCGCGGACAAGACGTCCAATTTTCACGCGGTGATCACGTCTCAGTCGGATACGTGGTCCAATGGCGTGACGGCGACCTACTCGGTCGATTACACGATTGATCAGGGATCGATGAGTGAGGGCGATTACGTCCTCGTCTCGATTCCGACGGAAATTGTGTCCAATGTGGACTGGTCGGTTTCGTCTCAGCACTTCAGTAAAGTAGAGGACCTCGGCGGCGGTCAGTACAAGCTGATCTTTGGGCCCAACGCGGCATCGGCGCTGAACGGCTCCTTTGCCGTCAATTTGACGATGAAAAACGACACGGACACGTCAAAGTCCGGCACAATCTCGATCGGCGGCGCGCAGAAGACGATCACAGTCAATCCGAGCTCGTCCTCAAGCGGTACGGAGGGCAGTGAAACCCGCGCCGTCGTCAAGGATGGCTTTGACAATGACGACGTCAGTTACGGCGATTACGATTATTCGGATGGTGAGGGAAACAGCGCCAAGCAGATCGGCGTGATCAAATCCAATACGGACGGGGTGTACAAGTACCGCCTGTACGTCAACGCGAAAAAGACAGATATGTCGAACATCACCGTCACTGATACGCTGCCCGGCGGCATGCACTTCACGAGCCAAACGCCGGAAGTCACCTATTATCCGAGTGGACAGACGGTCGATTCGAGCTTGTATAACCTGACGATTTCTGGAGACAAGCTGACCTTCGTTTATTCCGGAGAATTGAAAAATCAGTGCATTCAAATCAATTACTGGGTCAAAGTCGACGATACGCAGCATTCGAAATACACCAATTACGCGTCGATCAATTACAACGAAGACGGTAAATCCTATTCCGAACGCAATGGCTACGTGCTGCAGGGATCCAGCTACAACGCCGTCAACGGCGAAAAAATGGTCAACAAGACCGAAATCACCAACGCGAACAAAGATCAGCAGGTGATGTATTCGTTCAAATTCTGGGATAACAATGCAATCGCGGCCGGAAAGATCGACTTCACGGACACCTTAGATGCCCACGTGAAATACGTCAGCGCGGCGAACAGCGATTATTTCACCATCACGCAGGACGCCAACGATCCGCAGAAGATTCACATTACGAATAAAAAGGCACTGCCGGCAAACACGACGCTTTTCGCTCGGTTCTTCGTCAATATGAGTGGCGTGCCGGCGGGCTACACGGTGATGAACACAGCCGGCGGCAACACGGTCTACACGACGAAAGACGCCGAGGTAAATCTGACGGCGGCTAAAACTCTCAACGGTCAGGCGCCGGGTAAAAATCATATTTACCAGTTCGAATTGCTCGATAAAGATGGCAATGTGCTGCAGACAAAAAAAAACAATGCCGACGGCAAGATTCAATTCGATCCGCTGACATACAGCGCAAGCGACGTTGGCAAAACCTTCAATTATACAGTTAAAGAAAAGAAAGGAGACGATTCGGGAACAACTTACGATTCTACGGTGTACAAAGTATCTGTAAAGGTCGCCCAAAGCGGAAAGGATCAGCCAATCACCGCGGCATCGACGATAATGAAGGGGGATCAAAAAGTCGACGCCATGACCTTTGCAAATACCAGTCAGCTTCAACCGGCGGCGGCCTCGATCACAGCGGTTAAAACGTTGAGCGGCCGGGCAATCAAAAACGGCGAGTTCAGCTTCACCTTGACAGCGAAGGACAACGCGCCAATGCCGGCAGGCGCAGAAGACGGCAAAATAACAGTTAAAAACGAAGGCTCAGCCGTCAACTTCGGCAGCATCACCTACGATAAGACAGGGGCCTACACGTATACCATTAAGGAAAATAGAGAGGGAAGTGGCGGCGTCATTTACGATTCCAGTGAAAAAACCGTCACGGTTAACGTGAACGAAGATACGCAGAAGGGAACCCTGACTGCCGTTGTCAATGGCGCCGGATCGGCGGCGACCTTTGCCAACACGTACAAAGCAAAGCCCGCGTTAGCCGACATCACAGCGCAGAAGACGATGACCGGCCGCGCCCTCAAAGACGGTGAATTCAGCTTTACCTTGAAAGCCAAGGACAGCGCGCCGATGCCGACAGGCGCCAAAGACGGTCAGGTGACGGTCAAAAACGATGGATCGAAAATCGATTTCGGCACCATCACCTACGATCGTGCCGGCACCTATATTTACACGATTCAGGAAGAGAGGGGGAATCTCGGCGGCGTAAGCTACGACGGCAGTGTCAAAACGGTGACCGTTGCGGTCACGGACGACGGTAATGGCCAGCTGAAAGCCGACGTGTCCGGCGGCGGCAAGGATGCGGTGTTCAATAACACCTACAAGACCGGCAGTGTGAACGCGTCGATCACGGCGGTGAAGGATTTGGAAGGCCGGCCGCTGAAGGACGGTGAATTCAGCTTCACGCTGACTGGCGAAAATCACGCGCCGATGCCCAAAGACGCCAAAAACAACACGCTGACCGTGAAAAACGACGGCGCCTCAGTGAATTTTGGCAGCATTAATTACGATCAGGCAGGCACCTACACCTACACGATCAAGGAAGAAAAGGGCAGCCTCGACGGCGTGCATTACGACAGCAGCACAAAGACAGTCCAGGTTGTGGTCACCGACAACGGCGACGGTACGCTGAGCGCTAAAGTTAAAGGCGCAGGCAGCGATGCGGTGTTTACCAATACGTACACGCCGAAATCCATCACGACCTCGCTCTCGGCAGATAAAGCTTTGACTGGCCGCGCCCTTAAAGACGGCGAGTTCAATTTCACCATTTCCGCGGCGGCGGGCACGCCGATGCCGAAAAAGACAACGGCAGCCAACAAGGCTGACGGCACCATCGATTTTGGCGCGGTCACTTACAATCAAGCCGGCACCTACACCTATACAGTCAAGGAAGACGCGGGGAATGTGAAAGGCGTCACCTACGACAGCAGCGAAAAAATCATCGTGGTCGAGGTCACAGACGACGGCAACGGCCAGCTTCAGGCCAAGGTCACAGGCAGCGGTCAAAACGCTGAATTTAAAAATAAATACGATGCAGCTGGTTCTGCCGTCATTAAAGGGCAGAAAACCGTCAACGGCAAGCAGGACGGCAAATTGAACGGCTTTACCTTCACGTTGACGCCAGTTACGGCTCAGGGTGTCGGCATAGGCCTGCCGATGAAAACCGTGACCGCGGCGGACGGCAGTTTCGCCTTCGACGCATTGAATTACGATCTCAAAGACGTCGGAATCCATTATTACCTTTTGAACGAAACGAACCTTCCCAAAGGTTATCAGAAGGATTTCCAGCCGAAGCTGATCAAAGTTACGGTGACGGACAATGGCGACGGGACGTTGAAGACGAAGGCAGAGGGCATGCCGGCAAATGGGTATACCCTCGACAATACGTACACGACAACCCATGTGACGCCAATCGTGCCGCATACGGGCGTTGGCGTTAAAACCGGCGATACAATCAACACAATCGCGTGGCTGATCTTAGCTTGTGCAGCGGGCATCACCCTTGTCACGGTCAACAGAAAACGTGATGTTGAAAAATAAATGAGTGAAATTGAACGCGCGATAAAATAAACAAAGGACGTTTCCATTGAATGATGCATTTCAATTGGAAACGTCCTTTTTATGTGCCGTGAGATTTAAGTCCGCGTTGAAGGGACAGAATCGGTGCTGAAAGCGTGGATGACAACTTCATCCATAGAGAGGTCGACGAAGGTCAGGTATTTGGTCATCACGCTTTCGGATGGCGAGATCGCACCATTGTCGATAAAGTGCAGAATTTCTTCGACGAAAATATTCTTGAAAAACCACACGATGAGCTCAACATCTTCCATATGAAGAGGGACGCGGTAGTAGTGCGCGCGGGCCTTGACGGTCGGCCGCAGAATAGACTTTGCATAATCCTCAAGAATTTGTTTAAAATCAAAAAAGAATTTTGAATAATAGATGTGTGAGAATTTAACTTGATTTTTTTGAACATAACGAAGCAGATGATCAAAGGATTGAGACCAGTGGAATGGCACGCGGTGGACGTTCATCTGCTGATTAAAGGTTTCCTGGATATAGGCGGACAATAAATCGACAATATCCCTAAAATGGTAGTAAAAAGACTGCCTGCTCACGCCGGCGGTTTGACAAATCTGATAAACCGTGATGTGATCCAAGGAATGGGCCTGGATTAATTTGTCAAAAGCGGTGAGAAGGTGAGTGCGTACATTTTTGACCAAAATATTCACTTCCTTTGCAACATAAATAAACGTCACAACAGTTAAAGTAAATATTTGTTTGTTTATTTTATTATAACAAATTAAACGACTAAATATAAGTACACGCCCCTATTTTTTTAGCAGGATCATCAAAATTTATACATAAAAGGAGGAGCTGTTAATCAAAATGTCACTTTCCCATTTTGATTTTGACAAAAGAAAAAGCTCAAAGCCTAAAATAAGCTTTGAGCTTTTTTGATGCGCGGGCATCGCTTATTGACGTTCTTTAACTTTTTCGTTCAAGAAGAACAAGCCGATCTTTTTGCCGCCGAAGGTTTCCATCAGCTGAACCATGCGGTTGGCGTTAACTTCTTCTTCGCCCTGTTCGTGGACGAACCACTGAAGGAATTCAGCGGTGCGGTAATCGTGAGCTTCCCGCGCAGCGGTCATGATGTCGTTGATGCAGCCGGTGATGTATTGTTCGTGACCCAGTGCCGCTTTAACCGGTTCGAGAAAATCGTTGAAAGTGACATCAGGCGCGTCGATTTGTCCCAGCTTGACGGTCTGGCCGTTTTCGTGAAGATAGCGGTAGAACTTCATCGCGTGTTCTTCTTCTTCCTGCGCCTGTTTTTCGTACCAGGCTGCATACCCGTCCAGACCGTGTTCGTCGAAATACGCTGCGATTTGGAGATACAAATATGCAGAATAATATTCTTTTGTGATCTGGTCATTCAGCATGGTATAAACTTTTTTATCCAAAATCAAGGCCCCCTTAATGTCTTAAATTTAGAAGTATTATATCAAATTCGTTGCGTTTTTTCAATTGGATGGCGTATAATATAAATGTAAAGATAACGCATTATTTATGTTATATTTCAAAGAAAAAGGAGAGTCATCTAATGCATCACGCTTATATTTTTATGGCCGACGGCATGGAAGAAACGGAATGCCTGACCATTGTCGATCTGCTTCGGCGGGGCGGCATTGATGTCACGACGGTCTCGGTCATGAAGGAAAAGACCGTACATTCATCTCACGGTGTAGATATTAAAGCAGACAAGAAATTTAAAAAGGTCGATTTTTCAGACGCGGATCTTTTGTTTCTGCCGGGCGGCGGGCTCGGGGTTCAAAATCTATATGCCCACAAGGGCCTGCGCAAGCTCTTAAAATCAGCGAATCTCGAAAAAACGTATCTCGGTGCGGTTTGTGCGGGACCGTCAGTGCTTGGCAAACTTGGGATATTAAAGGGCTATCACGTCACCTGTTATCCGGGGTTCGAGGATCAACTCAAAGGGGCGGATGCCACGGGTGAAGGAATCTGCGTCGACCGCCACATCGTCACGGGCATCGGTCTGGGCTATTGCGTCGACCTCGGGCTGAAGCTCGTCGCGCTGTTAGAGGGGCAGGCGGTCAGCGACAAGGTCAAGGCTAAAATCCAGCATCCGGACTGCGTCGGCCGCATCGAAATTCATTAAGATTTATGAAGGAATGGGGCTCAGCACTTGAGCAATTCTCTCTTTTTATATATAATGAAGCTGTATCTTTATAGATTTTTAACAGAGAGATTCAGATAAGAAAGAGAGATTATGAAAACAAAACGGAGTATCCAAACAAAATGGCTGATCACGATTGTGATCGCCTTGATGACGGTCATGCTCGTCAGCCTGTTCTGCCTGATGCGTGTGCACGCCGAGCCGGATAGCCAGTCGAGTCAAGATTTAACCCAGTCTGTCACCGTCGAACAGAAAAAGGACGGCGATTCAGATTACAAGGTTACCTTCAAAATCAATTCGGACGCCGCGAAGGCAGGAGATTATTTTACGGTCACGCTGCCGGACGGGCTGACGATTAAGAATCAGGACAATTTGAGCCTGACGCCCTCAGCGGACGACAAGACCCAGTCTGCGTCGGTCAAGGTTCAGGGGAAAACCGTGACGGTCACCTTGACGGATTATGCGGCATCCCACTACGATCTGTCGGGGAGCCTCACCTTCAAGAACGCCCAGGGCGGCGCACCGTCCACCGAAGGCACCCTTTCGGGGACGGCCTACGGGACGCTGTCGATTCAGGACACCGCGTCCGACGACGACAGCCTCGGCGTGTCAGGCGCGCAGCTTGTCATTAAAAACAAGAGTGACGGTTCGGTGGCCGCGACGGTGAAAACAGACGGCAGCGGCAAGGCCGAAGCGAATCAGCTCAAGGCCGGGGATTACACGGTCGAAACGCAGACCGCGGCTGCGGGTTATGAAAAATCCGAGACGGCCGACGTCACGATCAAATCGGGCGAAACGCAGACGTTGGTCATCGCGTCTGACCCGGAAAAGGTCGACATCAAGGTCAACCGGATCTGGGACGACAGCGACGATCAGGACGGCGTCCGCCCCAAGACGATCAAGCTGACGCTCTACGCCGAAGGCAGCAGCGATCCGGTCGACGAAGCGTCTATTTCAGCCGGTGAAGGCTGGACCACCGCTTTCAGCGTCCGCAAATACGGTGCGGACGGCAAGGCGATCCGCTACACGGTGAAAGAAGCGAGCGTGACGGATTACGATTTGTCGCAGATGGGCAGCATGGAAGGCGGCTTCCTTCTGATTCACAAGCACACGCCGGATACGATTGACATCCCGGTGCGGATCACCTGGACCGATCACAAAAACCGCTACGACGACCGCCCAAGCGCTGTGGTTGTAACCCTGCTCAAAAACGGCGAACCGGCCGACAGCCAAATCGTGATTGCCAATTCGTCCGGACAGTGGAAGACGATGTTTGAAGCCGTCGACGAATACGAAAAGGGCGAAAAAATCCAATACACCGTCACCGAAAACAAATTGACAGGCTATAGCACAAAAATTGACGGGACAAAAATTTCCAACTGCTTGAAAACCGAAGCGCAGGATCAGCAGATGGCGGACGAAGCCAAGCGCCAGCAGCAGAGCATCACGTTCTTAAAGGCGATGGTGCGCCACCCGCTTCAAACCCTATGGTCCTGGCTGAAGTCTTTGTTTTAAACTTTGTTTAAATAAGAGGTGAACAACATGGCATTGCCGATGAATCGTTTTTTAACGGCACAAGAACGGGATTACCCGACCGCGCTGAAGGAAATTCAGGCGGGGCGCAAGCAAAGCCATTGGATGTGGTACATCTTTCCGCAAATCGCGGGGCTTGGTTTCAGCGCCAAATCTCAGTTTTACGCCATCGCCGACATGGCGGAGGCAAAGGCTTATCTGGAGCAGCCGGTGCTGCGCGCCCATCTGATCGAAATTTCAGAGGCGCTGCTGAAGCTCGACACTGACGACGCCAGACAGGTAATGGGCTTTCCTGACGATTTGAAGCTGCGTTCATCGATGACGCTGTTCCATCTGACTGACCCGAGTATCGACGTGTTTCAACAGGTGCTCGACAAATATTACGGCGGCGAGATGGATCAGCAGACCATTGACATTTTAGGCATTAAGCAAGATGAAGACCCTGAGCTCGAGGCCGAACAGGAGGCAGCGGAAGCTCAGGAGGAAAAGGATAAAGCGTAATTTAACGGATCACAAAGGGTTCTGCTTCTGGTTTCTGATGCGTACAGCGCGGGGAGGCCGGAAGCTTTTTTAAGGCCAAAAATCAGAATGATGCAGAGTGAAAGGAACGATGAGAAAGAAACGACATAAACAATTAGGGACGGCGGCGGTGCTGCTGGCGGCGCTTTTGACGCTGTCTGGCTGCGGCACGAGCTTCGGCACGTCGGGCGAGCCGGTCAGCCGCCAGGTCATCGCGATGACGACGGTCATGAATTTGAAGGCCTACGGCAAAAACGCCGAGAAGGGGCTCGACGACGGCGAAAAGGAAATCAATCGGCTGGACAAGCTGCTCTCGGTGGGCTCGGACACGAGCGAGGTCAGTAAACTCAACGCGGCCGGAGGCGGCACCGTCTCCTCGGATCTCGACACGCTGCTCCAAAAATCCCTGTCGGTTTACCGTTCCACAGGCGGCGCCTTCGACATTACGGTTTACCCGCTGATGAAGCTGTGGGGATTCACCGAGGTGTACAGCGAGTCCGGCGAGCTCGACCAGGACAAGAAGCGGGACATTCCGACTGCGTCGGCCATCGCCCAGACGCTTCAAAATGTCGGGGCTGACAAGCTCAGCTACGACGCCGAGATGAAGCGCCTGAGCCTGCCGGCGGGGACACAGATCGATTTCGGCGGCATCGCGAAGGGGTACACCTCCCAGCGCATTGTCGACATCATGAAAAAGGACGGCGTGACAGCCGGCAACATTGAGCTCGGCGGCAACGTCCAGGTCTTCGGGAAAAAGCCGGACGGCTCGCCCTGGACCATCGGCCTGACCGATCCGAACAAGACCAGCCGGACCATGGGGGTGCTCACGCTGACAGAGGGCCGCGCGGTGGTGACCTCCGGCGGCTACGAGCGCTACATCACCGGCAAGGACGGGAAAAAGTATCACCACATTCTCGACCCGAAGACCGGCTACCCGGCGGACGGCGGCATCAAATCAGTGACCATCGTCTGCAAAGACGGCACGACGGCCGACGCCCTGTCCACGGCGATGTTCGTGTTGGGCAAGAAGAAGGCCGTCGCCTATTGGAAAAATCACGCCAAGGATTTTGAAATGATTCTGCTGGACGACGACAACACGCTGTGGGTGACCTCGGGCCTCAAGGGGCAGGTCGAATCCACGCGGTACACGATGAAAACCATCAAAAGGGGGAAAGCATGAGTTTATTAGAGGAGAGTAGACGGGAAAAACCGAAGGCCAACGGGGTGGCCCTGCTGCCGATTCTCGTTTTCTTAGTTTTGTATTTGGGCAGCGGCATCTATTTTGAGTACATCCACCCGATCAAGGGGAAGATGGGCTTTTACATCATGTCGGTTGTCGTGGCCTTTGGCATCGCGCTGATTGTCGCCTTCATTCAGAATCCGAAGCTGCCCTTCAGCGAAAAGATCCACGTCTGCGCCCAGGGCATCGGCGACGACAACATCACGATCATGCTGTTCATCTTTCTGCTGGCGGGGGCCTTCAGCGGCATTGCGCAGGCGGCGGGCGGCGTGACGTCCACCGCGAACATGCTGCTCAACATCGTGCCGGCGCGCTTCGCCGTGCCGGGGCTCTTCGTTATCGCCTGTCTGATTTCGATGGCGATGGGCACGAGCGTCGGGACGATCACCGTGCTGGTTCCCATCGCCGCGTCGGTGGCTCACACCGCGGGATTGGATTTGGCGGTCTGCGTCGGCACCGTGGTCGGCGGCGCGATGTTCGGCGACAACCTGTCCTTCATTTCGGACACGACGATCGCGGCGACCCAGACTCAGGGCGTCGAGATGAAGGATAAATTCAAGGTGAACTTCAAAATCGCGCTGCCGGCGGCGATCGTGACGCTGATCGTCACGGCATTTCTGACCTTTCGCGGCGCGCCGAGCAGCCTCGGCCATTATCCCTTCCGGGTCGGGCTGGCGCTGCCCTATTTCGCGGTGCTGGTTGCGGCCCTGCTCGGCGTCAACGTGTTCGTCGTCCTCGGCGCGGGGATCGTGCTCTTTCTCATCGCCGGCGCCTGCTGCGGCACCTTGACTTACGTTAAAGCCTTCTCGGCAATGGGCACCGGGACGAGCGGCATGTTCGAGACGATGATCGTCACGATTCTCGTCGCGTCCATCGCGGCGCTGATGCGCGAGTACGGCGGGTTTGAGGCGATCCTGCAGTGGATCCGCAATCATTTCAACGGCCGGCGGGGCGGCATGTTCGGCATCGCCCTTTTGACCGGACTGATGGACATCGCGACGGCCAACAACACGGTGGCCATCGTCGTCGCCGCGCCGATTGCGAAGCACATCTCAGAGGAATACGGCGTAGACCCGCGGGTGACGGCGTCCCTTCTCGACACCTGCTCGTGCATTTTCCAGGGCATCATTCCCTACGGGGCGCAGCTGTTGATCGCGGCAGGCCTTTCCGGCCTCTCCAGCGTCGCCATCATTCCGTATCTGTATTACCCGTTCTTCCTGATGGTCTGTGTCGTGCTCTCGATCGTGTTTACCGGCAGGGGCCGAGCGGCCAAACAGGCGTAAAAAAAATACGAAGATCCGATTTGGATCTTCGTATTGATTTTTTAACACGATTATTTTTTGGCTTTGCCCTGATTGGCGACCGCGTTGATTTTTGCAGCGATGACGTCAGGATCGCCGATGTATTCCTTGGAAATGAATTTGCCTTCGTCGTCGAGGGTGTAAACCAACGGCACACCGGTCGGGATGTTGAAGCCGAGGATTTCGTCTTCGCTCATGCCTTCAAGTGACATCGCGAGGGCGCGCAGGGAGTTGCCGTGTGCGGCGATCAGCACGCGCTTGCCGGCGAGCATCTGCGGCAGGATGGTTTCGTTGTAGTAAGGCATGACGCGGTCGATGGTCAATTTCAAGCTTTCGCCCAGCGGCAGGTCTTCCTTCGGGACGCTGCGGTACTGTTCCTGAAGGGCTGGATTTCTCGGATCGTCTTCCTTCAAAAGCGGTGGGGTGGTAGCGAAGGAACGGCGCCAGATCTTCACCTGATCTTCACCGTATTTCGCGGCGGTGTCGCTCTTGTTGAGGCCCTGCAGTGCGCCGTAGTGGCGTTCGTTTAAGCGCCAGGTTTTGTAAACCGGCAGCCAGCAGCGGTCCAGGCTTGTCAGTGCGAGATCCAGGGTGTGGATGGCGCGTTTCAGATAAGATGTGTAGCAGACATCGAAATCAAATCCGGCTTCCTTGAGTGCCTTGCCGGCGTCTGCCGCTTCCTGGCGGCCCTGATCGGACAGTTCAGCATCGTGCCAGCCGCAGAATTTGTTTTCCTTGTTGTATTCGCTCTGGCCGTGGCGCAGAAGAACCAATTTCATCGTCATGGATATTACCTCTCATTCATAAAAATATAAAATTCAGCGATTAAACTATCTTTTGTTGTTATTGTAGCCAAAGGGAAAGTTTTCGTCAAGACAAAACGACAGCGGGTTCAGCGCCGCTGCCCCTCAAATTGTAAGCATTTAAAAGGAGGACCTATGTTTTTAATGATCGGCGTCACCGATGGGCAGAAAGCACTGCCTTACCACCAGACGGGCGTCTGTCCGCGGTGCGGGCAGTTCACCGCCTACGAGGTGTGGATGACCTATACCCAGCTGCTTTTGTTTTTCATTCCGTGCTTCAAATGGCACCGGCAGTATTTCGTTCGGATGCGCTGCTGCGGCGCGGTTTACGCCCTCGATCCGGAGGTGGGCCGACGCATCGCGCGGGGCGAGGACGTCACGATTCGGCCTGAGGATCTTCATGAAATGGTCGGATCAGACGGCGGCGGCTTCCGCCGGGGGCCGCGGCACCGCTGCGCCTTCTGCGGGTACGAAACGGACGAGGACTTCGCCTACTGTCCGAAATGCGGCCGCCGGTTTGAAGATTAAATTTGAAGATTAAAGGAAATGCAGCTCGAGCAAATGGGCGAAGGCGATTGGCTGCGGCGCATTCTGACAGGTCAACGTCAGGGTGCGCTTTTTTAGATTGGCCGAAAGGATCCGGCCCCGGCGGTGCCGGACGTAGCCGGTCTCCCCGGCGAAGGGCTCGAAGTAGGTCAGCGCGGCGGGAACACCATCTGACGGATGGGCGCTCAGCCGCTCAAAAAGCGCCTTGAGGGCGGCGTTCAGGGCTTCGGCCGCGTCGTCAGAGAGCTCCGGACAGGGGCTGGCCGCGTGGACGGCTTCGCGGGTCCTCAGGGCCGCGTCGTAGGTGGTCAGCGCCGCGAAGGGCGCGAAAATTTTGGCGCGGTTTGCCGTGGACATCGGCGGGTGGCGGCGGCTGAAGGCGTCGCCCTCGTGCCGAGGCGCCCCCTGGCGCATCAGCTGTTTTCGGTTCATGCGCGGTGGCCTCCAATCTCTTCGTTGCGGGTCAGGGTTCTGGCGTTTTCGAGCAGGTCCATCCCGCGGAACAGCGCGTTTTTGCCGTAGCGCTTTCGGACCGCGACAAAGGCCTGCTGCAGTGCGTGCTCCCGCTTTTCACCGGCGGGGTCGTCCCAGAAATTGCACTGCACGACAATCGACGCCTTCGGGATCACGCGGTTGGCGGTCAGCGTGATCCGGCGCACCGGCAGGTCAGGGTCGGCAATCTGCTCGAACAGACGCAGAACGCCCGGAACGATTTTGGAGGTCAGCGCTGTCGGGCCGCCGAGGTCGACGCTGCCGTGGACGCTTTTGGGCACCTTTCGGCCGTAATGGTCGATGTGGATCGGGCCGCAGTAGCGGCCGCCGTCGAGGGCGGTGCGGTCGAAGCCGACGTGCAGCGTGACAGATGGGGTCACGAGCCCCTTTTCGACGAGGGCGAGGGCCAGCTGATCGGCCATTTCCCGGACGATCAGGGCCGCATCCTTGTGAGGGTAGGGCTTGGGCAGCACCTGGCCGGAGCCCAGGGAGTGGTCCCGCGGGCAGTAGGCCTTGATGTCGGCCATCGTGCAGGGCTCAATCCCCCAGGCGTGGTCGATCAAAATCTGGGCGTCGACGCCGAACAGCTGGTAGAGCAGCTCCTCGTTGTTTCGGGACATCTCGGCGATATCGCCCATCGTCGTCATGCGGTATCGGGCCAGCTTTTTCGAGATGCCCGGGCCGATGCGCCAGAAATCGGTGAGGGGCTTGTGGTCCCAGAGCGTCTGGCAGTAGGCGCGCTCGTCGAGCTCGGCGATGCGCATGCCCTTGGCGTCGCCTGCGAGGTGCTTGGCGACGATGTCCATCGCGATTTTGGCGAGGTACAGGTTGGTGCCGATGCCGGCGGTGGCGGTGATGCCCGTTGCGTCGTAGACGTTTTGAATCAAATGCTCGGCCAGCTCCCGGGGGTTCATCGCCAATGTCTTTAAGTAAGGGGCCGCGTCGATGAAGACCTCGTCGATGGAGTAGACGTGGATGTCCGCCGGCGACAGGGTCCTCAGGTAGATGCCGTAAATCTGCGAGGACACCTCGACGTAGCGGCGCATCTGCGGCGGCGCGATGAGAAAAGGAATTTTCCGGCCGAGCTTTTTCTCTACATAGGCGATCTGCTGCTTGACCTCAAACAGCCGCGGCCGGCTGCTGACGCCGAGGGCCTTCAGCGGGTCGAGGCCCCGCTGCACACATTCCACAGACGCGTAAAAGGATTTGAGATCGATGCAGAGATAGGCGGGTTTCATCCTTTTCCTCCATAATGAATATCAATGAATGAATATTGTCAGGAGCAGTCCATATTTGCGAAAAACCGGGCGTTGGGCACGAGCGGCACCCGCAGGTCCCAGCCCAGGCGGGTCATTTCCTGAAGCTTGATCAGCACGAGGTTGACGTCGGTGCGCATGATTTTGGCCATTTCGACGACGTCCCGGCCGTCCCGGGCGAGCTCGTAGACCTGATCCTGATCTAAAAGCAGGTGCGCCGCGAAGGCATTGGCCTCGTACTCGGTGTGATCCACTGTGTCAAACAGGGAATTTTCGCTGAGGGCTTCTCCTTTAGCCAGAGCGCGGTGGAGCTGGTCGTGGCCCAATTCGTGGGCGAGGACCATCCGCCGCAGATCCTCCGAGAGGGAGGGGTTGATCAAAATGATGCGGTGGCGCCAGCGCACGGTGTACATGCCGAGGAGCTCGTCGAGATCGGGCACTTCGTAGAGCCGGATGCCGAGCTTTTGAATGATCAGCTCCAGGCGGCGGTTGCCGTACTGGCGGATAAAATGCTGGGCGCGCCGGTAGATGCCGGAGGAATCAATCATCGTCTTCTACCTTCCGACCCCGCCGCCTTCTGCCGTATTTTCGATTGTCTTCTTTGCAGTCGAAATAGGCCTTCTGCAGCGCGATCATCACCGCGTCCTTGTCCCGTTCCGAAAGCTCGCCGCCGGCGAACAAGCCGGAGAGCTCGGCAACCAGTTCTTCGGCCTGGCGCTTGCCCCGGCTGCCGTAGCGTCTGGCCGATTCCTCGACGAAGACCTCGTCCTCGGTCAGCAGGTAGTTCAGGGAACAGTTCAGGGTTTTGGCCAGGCGGCGGTAGATGTCCCGGTTTCTCGGGTAGCGGCCTTCCTGTTCGTAGCCAATGTAGGTGCGTCTGGAAATGCCGGCGCCTTCGGCCGCTTCGGCCTGGGTCATGGCGGCGCGGTGCCGCATTTTTTTCAGTTTTTCTCCAAATTTCATTTCATCGCCTCAATTTGTGTAAATAGTAGTGCAATTGAATTGCATAATGCAATTTAGTTGCACTTATTCTACACGCATCGGACCGCATCTGTCAAGGGGGTAGACGAAAAAAGTCTTAAGAAAAATTTGGGCTTGTTCCCATATAATGCGCCTAGATTATAAAAATAAAGAAAAATTTTTGGAGGATAGCATGAACAGAAAACCTGTTGAACTTAAAGATATCGCCGGCAAAATCGTGGAAGAGCTGCCCAAGGGCATTCTGCTGACGACGAAGACGGCCGACAAAGTCGACACGATGACGATTGGCTGGGGGACCCTCGGGATCGAATGGGGCAAGCCGGTGTTTGCCGCCTACATCCGCGAAGGCCGTTTCACCCGCGGTCAGCTGGACAAGAACCCGGTCTTTACCGTGAACATTCCGACGGCACGCACCGCCGATGTCCGGAAGATCGTCGGCCGCTGCGGCTCCTGCTCCGGGCGCGACGTCGACAAAATTGCCGACACCGGCTTGACTCTCGTCGACGGCGAAAAAGTGGACGCGCCGGCCGTGAAGGAACTGCCGCTGACCCTGGAATGCCGGGTCGTCTTCAGACAGCGCCAGGAACTCGGCCTCATCGATTCTCAATTCGACGGCTTCTACCCGCCGGACAAGGACAGCACGGTCTGCGGCGCGAACAAAGACGCCCACATCGCGTATTACGGCGAAATCGTCGACGCGTACATCATCGAAGACTAATAAAAAAATCCGCTGAATTTACTCAGCGGATCTTTTTTTGTTCAGCCATTGGGGCTTGAGCTCGGAGATCAGGACGGAGATGAAGATCACGGCGAAGCCGGTGAGCAGCCGCGGCGTCAGGCGTTCGCCGTAGAAAAGGACGGAGAACAATACGCCGAACACGGCCTCGAGACAGAGAATGATCGAGGCTGAAGTCGTGTTTTCGTGCTTGAGGCCGAAATTCTGGCAGAGGTAGGCCAAGCCGGAGGCGAACAGCGCCAGGTAGATCAGCTCGCCGAGGCAGGACGCCGGAATGTGGGCGGGCCAGGTTTCGGTGAAGAAGGCGCAGATCCAGCAGAAGACGGCCGCGAAGGCGAACTGCATGATCGTGATCAGGGTGACGTCGATGGTCTGGCTGTAGTGGGCGGAGGCGATGATGTTCAGCGCGAAGAACAGCCCGCAGATCAAGGTCAGGCCGTCGCCCCAGCTGACGGTGAACTGGCGCGTCAGGCTGACGAGGCCGACGCCGACGATGCACAGGAAAACGGCGACGATGTTGGCGCGGTCCGGGCGGATTTTTTCGATGGCCCAGGACAAAAACGGGACAAAGACGCAGTAGGTGGCGGACAGGAAGGAGTTCTTGGCCGGCGTCGTGCCCTTCAGGCCGATCGTCTGGAAGGCGTAGGCCAGGCAGAAGGTCGCGGCGATGACGAAGCCCGCCTTTAAATCGGCAGGCTTGAGCTTGGCCACCCGCTTGCGGAAGATGAGGGACAACAGCGCCGTGGCGATGGTGAAGCGCAGCGCCAATAGGTAAAAGGTGGGAAAGACGGCGACGACGCGTTTCATCAAAAAGAAAGACGAGCCCCAGATGATGGCCGCGGCGAAAAGGGCCAGCTGCGGCAGCAGATGCGGGTGCTTTTGAGTGAGCTTTGACATAAGACCTCCAGAATCCAAAATAAGTTACAAATTTAGAGCAGTGTCGTTATTATATCACAACGATTTTCGTTTTCAAAAGGCAAATGACGGCTTTAAAACTGCGGCTAAAAAGGCTATAATGGTCACATCGAGATTGTGATTTTAGAGAAGAAGGAGACGAGCGATGGCGTACATGGCGTTGTACCGGAAATACCGGCCCAAATCATTCGACGAAGTGGTCGGCCAGGAAGTGGCCATTCGGATATTGAAGAACCAGATTACGAGCGGCCGAATCGGCCACGCCTACCTGCTCACCGGCATTCGGGGGACGGGCAAGACGACGATTGCCAAAATTTTTGCCCGGGCGATCAACTGCCCGAACAATCAGGACGGCAACCCGTGCAACGTCTGCGAAACCTGTCGGGAAATCGAACAGCCCGGCGTCATGGACATCATCGAAATCGACGCGGCCTCCAACCGCGGCGTCGACGAAATCCGGGACATCCGGGAAAAGGTCAAATACCCGCCGACCCTCGGGCGCTACAAGGTCTACATCATCGACGAAGTCCATATGCTGACCCGGGAGGCCTTCAACGCGCTGCTCAAGACCCTGGAAGAGCCGCCGGCACACGTCGTCTTCATTCTTGCGACGACTGAGCCCAACAAGCTGCCGATGACCATTCTCTCGCGGTGCCAGCGCTTCGACATCCGGCCGATCAGCCAGGAGGCCATCGTCGCCAGAATGGCCGAAATTTTAGAGGATCTCGACGTTCAGGTCGAGCCGGAAGCGCTGCAGTTCATCGCGGCCCGCGGGGATCACTCGATGCGCGACGCGCTGAGCATCCTCGACCAGGTCATCGACCTGCGGGAAGACGGCCGGCCGATCACCTACAGTCAGGTTTTGGATTTCCTCGGCATGGCCGATCAGCAGACGATCCGCCAGCTTATCGCCCACATTGCGGAGCAGGACGCGGCGTCGGCGCTGACCCTGCTCAAGACGCTGAAGGCGCGCGGGCGGGACGCGGCACTGATTCTTGACCAGATGATTGACGCCGTGCATCAAGCCCTCATCGTCCAGACCACCGGCGAAACCGCGATGGCCATTCTCGGCATCGGACAGGACGATTACGACGCGCTTCTGGCGACGGCCCAGCTGACGGGCGGCGGCCAGCTGTTCGATATCATGGACGTTTTAATCGACGCCAAGGAAAAGCTCAAGTACAACGACGTGGCGGAGATCGTGCTGGAAATGACGGTGCTGAAGCTGTGTACCGCGCAGACGATCCGCGCGGCGGATCCGGCGCCAGCGGTTAAAAGGACAGTTGATACTGCGCCGCCGCGTCAGCCAGCGATAAAACCGGCCCCGAGCCCTCAGCCGAAGGTGACGCCGGCCGCACCGCAGAAGCCCGCTGCTCAGACAGCGGCGCCGGCCCCGGAAGCGCGCCCAAAACAAAATGCTGCCGCGGCTCCGAAGGCTCAGGCGGCACCCCGACAGGCAAAACCGGCGGCTGCGCCGAAACAAGGCGGCGCCGACGCCCAGACCCTCAAGAAAAAAATGACCGCGGCCCTGAAAAAGAAGGCGCCGCTGGACGGCAAGATGTTCGAAAAAGGGCGCCTGATTCAAAAGGACGCGGACCATTTCGAATTGTGCTTTTTCGAGGACAGCGGTGACAGGATGGCCTGCGACCGGTGCACCCGCTCCCAGGCGAAGCTTGAAAAGCTGGCGGGCAGCGTCGCGGGCCGGAAGGTTCAGCTGACAATCAAAAGTGTAAAAAAAAACTTCAGTGAGATGAGCCTCGCTGAAAAGACGGCGGCGATCGTCGGCAATGTGCCCATCGTCCGCAAATAAAAGAATATTTACAAAAAATGATGAAGTCTTGAACATAAACATGGTATAATGAAAAGGAACATCAAAGGAGAAATCAATGGGAAAAATGAAAAGACGCGCGCCACGGGGCGGCGGCAAGATGAATCAGAAAAATATGATGAAGCAGCTCCAGAAAATGCAGAGCGAAATGGCCCAGGCCCAGGCGAATCTTGAAGAACAGGAAGTTCAGGGAACCGCCGGCGGCGGCGCCGTGACCGTGACAATGGACGGCGCGAAGCGCGTCAAAGCCGTGCACATCGATCCGGACGTCATCGACGAAGACGATATTGAAATGCTCGAAGACCTGATCGTCGCGGCAGTCAACGAAGCGGGCACACAGGTCGACGCCCTGACCAGCGATCAGATGGGGCAACTGACCCAAGGCATCAACATTCCGGGGTTGTCCTGATTGAGTGTTTATCCAGAATCGATCGACCGGCTGGTCGGCGAGCTGACGAAGCTGCCGGGCATCGGCGAAAAGACGGCACAGCGGCTGGCCTTTCACCTGATTGACGCTCCGAAGGACGACATCACCGCATTGGCGGACGCCCTGGTCACAGTCAAGGACAAGGTGCATCTGTGCCCGGTCTGCTTTTCCATTACGGATAAGGACACCTGCGACATTTGTTCTGATCCAAACCGGGACCGCTCAGTGATCTGCGTGGTCGAGCACACCCGCGATGTCTACGCGATTGAGCGCACCCGCGAGTACAACGGCCTGTATCACGTGCTGCACGGCGTCATTTCGCCGCTGGAGGGCGTCGGTCCTCAGGATATTCGGGCGCGGGAGCTGATCAAGCGGCTCAACGACCAAGCGGTGAAGGAAGTGATCATGGCGACCAATCCGACGCCGGAGGGCGAGGCCACCGCGGTTTATCTAAGCAATTTGATTACGCCGGCGGGCATTCAGGTGACTCGGTTGGCAAAGGGCATTCCCATTGGCGCTGATGTGGAATACACGGATGAAGTGACATTGATCAAGGCCTTTGAAGGCCGCAAACAGATATAACGAATAATTGAACAATTGAGGGAGGTTTACACGATGTTGAAAAAAGGAATTAACGCGTCGCCGGGGATTGCCATCGCTCGGGCGATCGTTTACGTCAAGCAGGAACTGACGGTGGTTCAGCAGTCGATTGACGACGTTCAGGCGGAACTGGACCGCTTTAACGCCGCGGTGGCAAAGAGCAAGGATCAGCTCAATACGCTGAAGGAAAAAACCGCCAGCGAAATGAGCGAGGAAGAAGCGGCAATTTTCGACGCCCACAGCATGTTCCTCGAAGACCCTGAATTTGTCGGTGCGATCACTCAATCGATCGAAAACGACAAGATCAATGCGGAAGCGGCGACAAAAGCCGTCGTCGATCAGTTCTACGCGATGTTTGACGCGATGGACGATCCGTATTTTAAAGGGCGTGCCGCGGACATTCAGGATGTCGGCGATCGGCTGCTGCGCAACCTGATGGGCATCGAAATCATGGATATTTCCCATTTGGACGAAGATGCAGTCATCGTCGCGGAAGATTTGGCACCGTCTGACACGGCGACGATGGACAAGGTTCACGTCAAGGGCTTTGCGACCGACATCGGCAGCCGCACCTCCCACACTGCGATCATGGCCAGAAGTCTGGAAATCCCGGCGATTCTCGGCCTTCAGGACATCACCAAGACGGCAAAGACCGGCGAAATCATCATCGTCGACGGCAGCACCGGCGAAGCAATCGTCGACCCGACCGACGAAGAACTGGCCGAATACAAAGAAAAACAAAAGGCCTTTGAAGCCTACATGGCCGAACTGGCTGAACTCAAGGATCAGGATGCGGAAACCACAGACGGCCACAAGGTCAAAGTCGTGGCCAACATCGGCAGCCCGAAGGATGTCGAAGGGGTCGTCCGCAACGGCGGCAAGGGCGTCGGCCTGTACCGCAGCGAATTCCTGTACATGAATTCCGACGAAATGCCGACGGAAGACAAGCAGTTCGCCGCGTACAAAACCGTCATCGAACAATTCAAGGACGGCGAAGGCGTCATCATTAGAACCCTGGATATCGGCGGCGACAAAAAGCTGCCGTACCTGCCGTTAGAAGAAGAAATGAACCCGTTCCTGGGGCTCAGAGCTATCCGTCTGTGCCTCTCCAAGCCAGACATGTTCAAGACGCAGCTTCGGGCGATTCTGAGAGCCTCAGCCTTTGGCAAGACCCGCGTCATGTTCCCGATGATCGGCAACGTCGACGAAGTGCGCCAGGCCAAGGCCATTCTCAAGGAATGCATGCAGGAACTGGACGCGGAAGGCGTCGATTACGATCACGACCTTGAAACGGGGATCATGGTGGAAATTCCGTCTGCGGCGATCACCGCGGATATCATCGCCGACGAAGTCGACTTCTTCTCCATCGGGACCAACGATTTGTGCCAGTACACCCTGGCGGTGGACCGCATGAACCAGAACGTCTCTTACCTGTACGATCCGCTGCATCCGGCAATCCTGCGGCTGGTGAAAAATGTCATCACCCAGTCTCACAACAAACCGGGGAAATTCACCGGGATGTGCGGCGAAATGGCCGGCGATCCGGTGGCGGCGCTGATTCTGCTTGGACTCGGGCTCGACGAATTCTCGATGAGCGCGTCGTCCATTCCGCAGGTTAAGAAAATTATCCGTTCTGTCAGCTTCGAACAGGCAAAGGCCGTCGCCGACAAGGCGATGACGATGCAGACTGGCACAGAAATCCGTCAGTACGTTCAGGATACGCTGAAGGAACTTGGCATCCAGACCATGTAATGTGAAGCATCACGAAAGGGGAAAAGCGCATGAAAAGAAAACAAGTAACAGTGACCAATAAGGCAGGGCTTCACGCGAGAGCGGCGTCGATCTTTGTCTCGGAAGCGGGACAGTTTGAATCCGATATCGACGTCATTTACGGCGACACCCGGCTCAACGCAAAAAGCATTATGGGGCTCATGTCCGGCGGCATCGGCCAAGGGACGACGATTACGATCGAAGCCAACGGCGACGACGAAGACGAAGCGGTCGACACGCTGGTGGAACTGGTCGAAAGCGGCTTCGAAGAAGAAGAATAATGCCTTTGAATGCTCGACTGGCCTAAAGCGGCAATTAAGATTGGCATTCTAAAATTTTTTAAAGACTATACTTCAAGGAGAATTGCAATGGCTAACAAAGAATCTTATTTCATCGGTGGTATATTCGCGGGTGCTGTGATCGGCGCGGCGGCAGCGCTGCTTTTCGCCCCATCGACGGGTGATGATTTGCGGACCAGTATCGCGAGCGGCGCGAAGGAAAGATGGGACGACCTGCACGATCAGGTGAAGGAATACGGCCACAGCCTGAAAAACCAGATTCAGGACGCGACCGACACCCTGACCGACCGCGTCAATCAATACCGCAGCGAAATCGAAGATAAAATCAACGACATCGAACAGGATGTTGACGACGAATTTGACGATTTCGAAGAAGAATTCAACGATGTGCTTCAGGACGAAGAAGACGCATCTGAAGCGGAAGCAGATTCGGACGAAGAAGAGGCGGCCGAATGAATCAGATGATACCGCTGTCGGCTGTTTTTTGGATCATCATCGCCGTTTCGATTCTCTTCCTGGTCGTTTATTTGATCGGGCTGATCGTCGAAACGCGCAGGACGATGGAAAAAATCAACAGCCTGCTGGACGACAATGCAGAAAAAATTACGAATATTATTGACAACGCGGACGCGATGGTCACCGACGCTAAGACCTCAGTGGATACGGTCAAGGAAGGTGTGATCGAGCCCCTCAGCGACACCCTGACGAAGCTTCAGAGCGTCTTCGGGCGGAGTAAGAAAAAGCGCCGGGTCGGCCTGCCCAAGCGGAAGAAAAAGGCAAGTGCCAAATAATTAAAGTTTTCAACACAACAGAGCTGCGGAAATCCCGCAGCTTTTTTATTTGCGAAAAATATGATAAAAACCGATTAATTGTGGTCTTTTGCATAACCTTTACATTTTTGAAAGCTTTACAGGTTGAAAACAATCTCAATATTGGTTAAAATTAAATAAATAGACTTACTAAACAGTTTCAGGAGGAAGATTATGAAAAATTATCCGACAAAAAACATTCGCAACATTTTGCTTCTCGGTCATGGTGGCAGTGGGAAGACCTCACTCGTCGAAGCGATGGCTTTTAACGCCGGCGCAATCGACCGTATGGGCCGCATTGATGAAGGCAATACGCTTTCTGACTTTGACGATGAAGAAAAGAGAAGAATGTTTTCAATTTCTTCCTCGGTGATTCCAATTGAATACGGCGGGCATAAGCTCAATATTATCGACACGCCGGGTTACTTTGATTTCGTAGGGGAATCGGCGGCGGCTCTCGAAGTCGCCGATGCCATTATCATTGTCGTCGATGCCTTGGCTGGCGTTCAGGTCGGCACCGAAAAGGCCATCGACATGCTGAAGAAGGTCGACGTGCCGGCATTCATCGTCGTCAATAAAATCGACCGCGAAAACGCTAAAATCAGCAAAGTCGTCGAAGAACTCAAGGCGTCCTTTGGCAACAAAATCGTGCCGTTTATCCAGCCTTGGGGCGAAGGCAGCGAAATGCGCGGCGTCGTCAATATTGTCGATATGACGGGCCGCGAAAGAAAGGACAACCGCTGTTTTGACGCCGAAGTGCCGGCGGAGCTGATCAAAGTGCTGGAACCTTATCGTGAAATGATCATGGAATCGGTGGCCCAGACCTCAGAAGACCTGATGGAAAAATACTTCGACGGCGAAGAACTGACCACCGAAGAAATTCACCACGGCTTGCGCCAGGGCGTGCTCGCCGGCGATTTGGTTCCGGTGATGTCCGCGTCGGCGGTTCAGAACATTGGGGTTGAAACCATTGAAAATATGATCATCGACTACCTGCCGTCTCCGGACGAAGGCAACGATGTCGATGGCATCGACCCGCGGGATTCCAAGGAAATCGAACGTCAGATTTCGAGCGAAGCGCCGTTCTCAGCCCGTGTCTTCAAAACCGTCGTCGACCCGTTCGTCGGCAAGCTCTCGATCTTTAAGGTCATGGGCGGGACGCTGAACAGCGACACCGAAATCATCGACGCCAATCAGGATGTGAAGGCAAAGGCCAACCACATTTACGTGCTGCGCGGCAACAAGCAGATCGAAGTCGACAGCCTGGTCGCCGGCGACATCGGCGCCTTCAGCAAGCTCACCGACGTCAAGACCGGCGATACCCTTTGCGATCCGGCCGACCCGATCGTCTACCCGCCGATTGACTTCCCGAAACCGGTGATTTCGATGGCGATCGACGCGAAGGACAAGGGCAGCATTGACAAGCTCTCCACCGGGCTGCACCGCCTGATCGAAGAAGACCCGACCATCACGGTGACCCGCAACAAGGAAACGAAACAAACCGTCATTTCCGGCATCGGCGAAATGCAGCTGGAAATCATTTCCAATAAACTGAAACAGAAATTCGACGTCGACGTCGAGCTCTCTCCGATGAAGGTGCCGTACCGCGAAACCATCAAGAAGAGCGCGGACGCCGAAGGCAAACACAAGAAACAGTCCGGCGGCAGCGGCCAGTACGGTCACGTCTTTGTCAAATTTGAACCGATGCCGGACCCGAACGACGATTTCCGCTTTGTCGACAAGGTCGTCGGCGGGGCCGTACCGCGCAACTTTATCCCGGCGGTTGAAAAGGGCCTCGAAGAATGTATGCAGCACGGCGTGCTGGCCGGCTATCCGGTCACCGGCGTTCAGGCCACGCTGTACGACGGCTCCTATCACCCGGTGGATTCCGACGAAATGTCCTTCAAGATGGCCGCCGCGCTGGCGTACCGCGAAGGGATGAAGAAGGCGAACCCGGTCATTCTCGAACCGATTTACAGCCTGAAGATCACCGTGCCGGAAGAATACATGGGCGACGTTATGGGCGACTTGAACAAGAAACGCGGCCGCATCATGGGGATGGAACCTTCTGTCGGCGGACTCCAGGTGATCACCGCGGAAGCGCCGCTGTCTGAATTGGAAAAATACGCGACTGAGCTGCGCTCGATGACCCAGGCCCGCGGCGAATTTGAAATGGCCTTTGCCCGTTACGAAGAAGCGCCGGCGAGCGTCGCAGAAAAAGTCATCGCAGACGCCAATGGCGGTGCCGTTGAAGAAAAAGGCACCAAGAAAGAAAAGGGCAAAAAAGACAAAAAGAAAAAATAAAAAATAAGCTTAAACACAGGACCTTCGATCGTCGAGGGTCCTTTTTTAGAAAGCAGATAAGGATGAACGATTTGAAACGATTTTTGCAAGGCTTCTGGCGGGAACGCCCCTTATCGGGCGCCGTGCTCTATTTTTTCGCCGTCAGCGCGCTGTTTTTCGGCGTCGGGCGGCTGCTGCCCCAATCGATTGGAACGGAAATTATTTTCAGGCTCATTTTGTCCGCACTGATTCTCATTTTTCTGTACGCCATTTACGGCTGGACGCCGAGGGTCTTGGGCTTTTCCGCAAAGGGCATTGGGACGTCGATCCGGCTGAGCTGGTCAGAATGGCTCAAAATCGTGATCTATTTGTTGCTTTTGCTCCTCCTGTCCAGCCCTCAGGGGATGCAGCAGTTTAAAGGGATCAACGGCGTCTCGAAGATGGCGCCGGTGTTTCGCGGCGTCGCAAAAAATCTCGCCGCGCTAACGCCGCAGAAACTGATTTTAACGGTTCTGTTCGGTGTATCGGTCGGGCTTTTCGAGGAGACTTTTTTCCGCGTCGGGTTGGTCGCTCAGCTGCGGGTGCGCTTTGCCGACAGCTGCCGAGGCGCGTGGTGCACGGTACTCATCGGCGCGGGCTTGTTCGCCGCGCTGCATATGATGAATGCCTTTGGCCAATCCTTGGCGGTCACGGCGATGCAGGTCATTCAGGCCTTCGGCACTGGTGTGCTTTGGGGAGCGGTTTACTGGCGAAGCGGCAACGCGGTCATTCCGGTGATTATCCACAGCCTGACGGATATATTAATTCTGCTTGCCACTGCCGGCACCGCCGCGTCGGCTGCGCCGGGCTTTGGCTCCTCTGTGGCGTTGATGGCCTTTGACGTCGGGCTGGCTGCGATTTACCTGCGCCCGCAAAAGACGCGGTACAGTGGGATTCAGACCAGATCTTTGTGGTATAATGATCAAATAGGTAATGGAGCTAATTTATTGAAATAAACCAGAAGGGAAAGTAAAATGCAAGAACATAACCGTATTGGGGTCATCGATATCGGTTCCAACAGCGTCCACCTGGTGGTCGCCATTTATCACGAAGAAAACGGCTATTTTTCGGTGATTGACGACGCGAAAGTCAACGTCCGTCTCGGGGAAGGCATGACGCGGACGGGCAGGCTGGATCCAGAGCGCATGGACGTGGGCGTCAATACGATGAAAATTTACAGGCGGATGATCGACGCGTACCAGCTCGATCAGGTCATTGCCACCGCGACAGCCGCGGTGCGCAAGGCGGAAAACGGCGATGAATTTGTGCGCCGGGTTAAGGAAGAGGCGGACATCGACATCAACGTCATCCCCGGCGAACAGGAAGCGATGTACGATTACCTCGGCGTGGTGAACACCATCGATATCAAGGACGGGCTTTTAATGGATATTGGCGGCGGCTCGACGGAGCTGGTGCTGATCCAAAACCGCGAAAAGAAGGCCGGCGTGAGCCTGCCCTTCGGCGCGGTCGATTTAGCTGAAAAATTCAATCTGACCGACAAGCCGAAAAAATCCGATCTGGAAAAGCTGCACGTTTTCTTGGAAGGCGCCTTTTCGCAGTATCCGCTGCTGGCTGAAGCCAAGGACTACCCGGTGATCGGGGTCGGCGGCACTATCCGCAATATGGGGCGCATCCACCGCAGAATGACCGATTATCCGCTGGAAATCGCTCAGAATTACAGAATGAGCCGGAAGGACGTCAAGACGGTCTGCGAAAAGACGGCGGCGATGGATTATCAGGAACGGAAAAACATCAAGGGGCTTTCCAAGGCCCGGGCCGATATTTTCATCGGTGCCAGTCAAGCCGTGATGGAAATCATGGGGGCTATCGACTCCGACCAGCTGATTATCTCGAAGGCGGGGCTTCGGGACGGGCTTTTGTACGAATCCATCGGCTACGGCGAAGGCGATCTGATACCGGAGGTTTTCGAGTATTCGCTGGTTAATACCGCGCGCCAGCTGGACGTGAACTGCATCCACGCCTACCAGGTTTACCGCATTTCCCGCAAGCTGTTCAACGAGCTGGCGCCGATTCACGGCCTGCCATTGAGCCGGACCTTGGACAAGTCGCTGCGCACGGCGGCCATGCTCCACGATTCGGGCATCAAAATTCAGTACTCCAACCATCAGCTGCACAGCTTTTATTTGATCTTAAACGCCGGAATCAACGGCCTGACCCACAAAGAAATGCTGATCGCGGCCTTCTCCGCGCTGAATCACCGCACCGGCAAAAAGGTACAGGTCGACGCCGAATACGCGCGGATGCTGACCAAGCAGGACCTCAACATCATCGACGTGTTCAGCTCGATCCTCCAGATTGCGGAATATTTAGATCGGGATATGGACGGGGTCGTCCGCGACGTCAACTGCGTGATCTCCGATGACGCGGTGACCCTTAACGTGCTGTCTCAGGAACATTCGGTGTTTACGGATATGATTTTGGACGAATGCGGGAAGAAATTCAATCGGGTGTTTAAGCACACCTTGAATCTTGAGAATGAGATTGTGAAATGATCAAACTGATTGCAACAGATGCGGACGGCACGCTCTTTCCGGACTGCGGCCAGGATTTGTCAGCGGCTTATTTCGAGGCGGTGCATGCCTTGATGGACCGCGGCGTGATTTTCGGCGTCTGCAGCGGCCGGCCGGCTTCGAACCTGAAACGGGTGTTCGCGCCCATTCAGGATCAGATTTTTTACATCACCCAGAACGGCGCGATGGCGTCTTATCAGGATAAGATCGTCTACCGCGAAGCGATTCCGATGGCGGACACCCGGGCGATCGTGCGCGATATCCGGGCGCTGGACGGCTGTATGACCCTGTACGACACCGGGGAGGTGTGCTATTTCGAAAAGCGGGATAAAGAAGCCTACGAGTTCACGCGGGATGTCTATCACTTCGACTGCGAGCTGGTCGATGATCTCCTCGAGCTGGACACGCCGTGCATCAAGTTTTCGGTCTACCGCGCCGACCACGTCGAGGAGGTCACGGAAAAGGCATTTGCGCCGAAATGGCGGAAAACCATGAACGTGGCCTGCGCCGGAGAACGTGTGGTGGATATGGTGCCGAAGGCGGCGTCAAAGGGCGCGTCTCTGGCCAAGATTCAGGCGCTTTTCGGTGTGTCGATGGACGAGACTTTGGCCTTTGGCGACAACAGCAACGACATCAGCATGCTCAACCAGGCGAAATACAGCGTGGCTGTCGACAACGCGCGCCAGGCGGTCAAGGACGTGTGCCGCTACGTCACCGACCGCAATACTGACGACGGCGAATTAAAGGTGCTTGACGCCTTATTAAGGGATTTTGATCATCCTGAGGCTGCGTTAAGGTCATTTGAAAAATAGCGTGAAATTAGGCAAATACGAGCGAAAAAACGCCCAACTGCGATATACGTTCAGCATATCGGAGTTGGGCGTTTTATTTGGAGTTAATGATAAATTATTTTTGATACCGAAACGGTCCAACGCCGCGGCGGGACTTTTTGAGCAGGGTCAGCTCAGTCCACGGGACGCTTCTCAGATCTTCGCCTTGTTCGAGCAGCTGAGGCACGTGCTTGATCAAGCCTTCAAAGGCTTGGGTCGCCTTGTGCGCGGAGGTGATGATCTGCTGGACGCAGTAGTTGGCGCGGAAGACCGCGAACTGAATCTGGGAATAAGCGATGCGGTCGAAGGTCTTGTCGGCCGTGTCATTCTTCGGATCGCCGCTTACACGGGTGCGGCGGGCCGCCGCGTCCATTTCGTCCTTCCAGACGTAGGTGCGCTTCAGCAGGTCGCGGTAAGGCGCTGCCGCCTTTTCGTAGGCGTCAAACTGATCCTGAACGAGGGCGACCACGTCGTCGACTTCCGTTTCGCCGCGGTACCAGGCTTCAATGGGAGAAAAGGCCTGTTCGACCATATGGATAAAATCATTGACGTCGTCGGAATTAATAGGCGCGCCGTAATCTTCAGGCGTCGGCATTGCTTGTGGAAACGGTGTACTTTCTGTATTTTGTGCTTCAGTCATCATTTCGGGTTCCTTTCTTTTTTCGCAATTCTATTTTGTTTTGTGTGTACGCTTTTTAAATGCCATTATTATATCCGTAAGCTCCGCCATCGTCAACTTTAATATTTCGAAATCTGAAAGAAAAGCTAAAGCGTGCAAAACAAAGAAAAACCGCTCCTGTACCGGCAGGCGGCCGGAGCAGAAGCGGCAATGCATCGCGGATTAAACCGGTGGTGATTCGACGAGCTCGTCGTTGATGCGGGTCATGAATTGGTCGAGGGTCGACAGCTCTTCCGCGGTGAAAGTCTGACAGATGCGGTCCATGGTTTTTTCATAGCCGCGGGTGTTGGTTTCGTGAAATTTTAAGAATTTGTCCGTCACCACCAAGTGGTATTCCCGGCGGTCTTCGTCGGAGCGGACCTTCTTCAGGTACCCTTTCTGCACCAGAGAATTGACCTTGTACGTCGCGTTGGGCGACGAGATGTTCATGAACTGGGCGAAGGCGTTGATTGTCGGCTCGCCCAGCGAATAAATCGCTTCGAGACAGAAGGATTCGGAAAAGGTCAGCGAGTTCTGGCTGCTCTGCAGGGCCACTTCGCGGTAAAAGTAGAGGCGCAGTTTTCTGTAAATCTCGGCTAAAGGTTCAGTAAACATCGCCGCTCCTGTCTAAGCTTCTGCAGTGGGGTCCGACAGGGCAAAGGTGATTTCCGCCCGGGCGACGACTTTGCCGTCCACCCTGCAGGTGCCCTTTCCGGTTCCGAGAGGGCCGCGGGTGTTCGTGATTTCCGTCGTGATTTCCACCACGTCGCCGGGGACGACTTGACGCTTGAAGCGGGCGTTCTTGATGCCGCCGAAGAAGGCGAGCTTGCCCTTGTTTTCCGGAAGGGAAAGCATCGCGACCGCGCCGACCTGAGCCATGGCTTCGATCAAAAGCACGCCCGGCATTACCGGATAGCCCGGAAAATGGCCGAGAAACTGCATCTCGTTGTTGGAGACGCACTTGCGCCCGATGGCCATTTCGCCGGGGATGTAGTCGAGGATGCGGTCGACGAGCAGGAAGGGATAGCGGTGAGGCAGGATTTCCTGGATCTGCGCAGCGGACAATTCGTGAGGTTCGCGGGTCGTTTCGCTCATCTTAAGCCTCCCAGCGTTTCATGATCACGACAGCGTTGTGGCCGCCGAAGCCCAGCCCGTTGGACAGCGCGTAGTCGAGATCGGCTTCGCGCCCTTCGTTCGGGACGATGTCGAGGTCGCAGTCCGGGTCAGGATTTTGGTAGTGGATGGTCGGCGGCACGAATTGATCGTGGAGGGCCATCGCCGTGAAAATCGCTTCGACTGCGCCAGTGCCGCCGAGCAGGTGGCCCGTCATGCTCTTCGTCGAGCTGACCATCATGTCCTTCGCGTGATCGCCGAAGGCGGTCTTGATGGCCTTGGTTTCGATCTGGTCGTTGAGAGGCGTCGAGGTGCCGTGGGCGTTGATGTAGCCGACCGCTTCCGGCGCGATGCCGGCGTCCTTTAACGCAGCGGTCATCGCGGCTGCCGCGCCTTCGCCGTCTGGAGACGGGGCCGTGATGTGGTAGGCATCGGTCGAGGTGCCGTAGCCGACGACTTCGCCTAGGATTTCAGCGCCTCTGGCCTGAGCGTGGTCCAGCGATTCGAGGATCAGCGCGCCGGCGCCTTCGCCCATCACGAAGCCTGAGCGTTCCGCGTCAAAGGGGCACGAGGCCGTTTCCGGGTCCGGATTGGTGGACAGGGCCTGCATGACGGTGAAACCGCCGATGCACAGCGGTGTGACGCAGGCTTCCGCCCCGCCGGCGAGCATGACGTCAGCGTAGCCGTCGCGGATCTGGCGGAAGGCGTCGCCGATGGCGTTGTTGGACGACGCGCAGGCCGTGACGATACAGGTCGAGTAGCCCTTGAAGCCGTGGGCGATGGCGATGCGTCCGGCGGCCATGTTCGGGATTGCGGACGGAATGAAGAACGGGGAGACGCGGTCAAATCCGCGTTTCATGCCGCGGTTCTGGTTGTCTTCGATGGTGGAAATGCCGCCGATGCCGCTGGACATGATGACGCCGCAGCGGTACGGGTCCGCTTCTTTGGAGATGTCGAGGCCCGACTGCTTCATCGCTTCGTCCGCTGCGACCAGCGCGAACTGGGTGAAGCGGTCCATGTGGCGGGCGTCTTTTCGGTTGATGACGGCGCTGATGTCGAGATTTTTGACTTCTCCGGCCAGGTGCACTTTCTGTTCAGACGAATCGAACAGCGTAATTTCGGCGATGCCGTTTTTTCCTGCCTTGGCAGCGGCCCAGCTTTCGGCCACGCTGTTGCCGAGGGGGTTGACGGTGCCCATGCCGGTGATGACGACGCGGTTTTCTTTATTCATAATCGTATTTCTCCTTTGTTAAATGGCCATGCCGCCGTCTACAGGCAGCACTTGTCCGGTAATGTAAGCGGCGGCGTCGCTGGCCAGGAAGGCGATGACGCCGGCAATGTCTTCAGGGGTCCCCAGACGGTTCAGCGGGATGTTCTGGGTCGCGGCGGCCTTCTGCTTGTCGTCGAGGGCGCCGGTCATATCGGTTTGAATGAAGCCCGGCGCGACCGCGTTGACGGTGATGTTGCGGCGGCCCAATTCCTTCGCGAGGGATTTGGTCATGCCGACGACACCGGCCTTGGCGGCGGAATAGGACACCTGGCCGGCGTTGCCGCGGAGCCCGACCACCGAACTGACGTTGATGATGCGGCCGTGGCGCTGGCGCATCATGATTCGGGAGGCGGCCTTCATGCACAGGAAGACGCCGCGGAGATCGGTCGCGACCACCGCGTCGAAATCTTCAGGCTTGGTCAGCGCGATCAGATTGTCCCGGGTGATGCCGGCGTTGTTGACCAGCACGTCGAGGGCGCCGAAGTCGGCCTTGACGGCCTTGAACATCGCGTCGACGGCGTCAGCGTCGGCGACGTCAGCGGCGTACACAGCGACTTTCCCTTCGGGATTGAGCTCGCGGCAGGCCTGAGCGGTGTCTTCGGCGGCGGCCTGGTTGCCGGCGTAATTCACGGCGACGTCGTAGCCGGCCTTGGCAAAGGCGAGGCAGGTCGCGCGGCCGATGCCCCGGCTTCCGCCGGTGACGAGGACGATTGGATTGGCGTTGGTTTCTTTTTTCATGGTTCCTCTTTATTTCGATAATGCTGAGATGACAGCGGCGAGATCGTCCGCTGTGTCGATTTTCATCGGCTTAGTGCCGCGGATCGTCTTGCGCACAAAGCCGGAAAGGGCCTTGCCTGGTCCGATTTCGACGAAGGTATCCGCGCCCATGTCGGCCATCTTTTTAATGCTCTGTTCGAGATAGACCGATTGCTGAACCTGTTTTTCGAGCAGCTCCGGAATCGTCACGCCGGCGGGTTTGACGTCGCCGATGGCGTTAAACAGCACCGGGAACTGGGGTTCATTGAAAGTAATGGTCTTGAATTTGCCGGCGAGGGCGTCACCGGCCGGCTTCATGTAGCTGGTGTGGAAGGGACCGGAAACCTTGAGCGGGATTACCCGCTTGGCGCCGGCGTCCTTGGCGAGGGCAGAGGCCTGTTCGACGCCTTTGGCGTCGCCGGAAATGACGATCTGTCCCGGACAGTTGAAATTGGCCATTTCGACTTTGCCGGCCGCCGAGGCTTCGCTGCAGATGGCGCCGAGTTTTTCGGCGTCTAAGCCGAGAACGGCGGCCATGCCGACGTCGAGTCCTTTGGACGCTTCAGCCATGGCTCGGCCGCGGAAGGCGATCAGGTCGAGGGTCGTGGCGGCGTCCCAGACGCCGGCGGCGTAGAGCGCGGAATATTCCCCGAGGGAAAGGCCGCAGGCCATATCCGGTACGATGCCGGCTTCTCTCAGCACATTGGTGACGCCGATGGCGAAGGCGACCATGGCCGGCTGGGTGTATTGGGTTTGATTCAGTTGATCTTCCGGCCCTTCAAAGCAGAGCTTTTTCAAATCGAAGGGCAGGTCAGCCCGATCGAAGACGTCGGCGAAAGCCGGGTATTTTTCGTAAAGGTCCTGGCCCATTCCGACGTGCTGAGCGCCTTGACCGGCGTATAAAAATGCGAGTGTCATCGCGTTCTCCTTTGCTTATTCGAATACATCCTGAAGGCCGGAGATGACCGACTGGGCGCCAGTGTAGAGGTCTTTGAAGATGTCAGCTACCGGGCGGATTTCGTCCACGAGGCCGGCGATCTGCCCGGACATCAGGCTGCCGTTTTTGGTGTCGCCGTCGAGAACAGCCTTGCGCAGGCTGCCGAGGGTGAATTTTTCCAGTGTGGCCAAATCGGCGCCGGCCTGTTCTTCTTTGAGGTAGGCCTTCGTCATCTGGTTGCGCAGGACGCGGACCGGTGCGCCGGAGGAACGGCCGGTGACGACCGTGCTGCGGTCTTTGGCTTTGAGAACGGCCTTTTTGTAATTTTCGTGGATCGGGCATTCTTCGGAAGCGAGGAGCACGGTCCCGATCTGACAGCCGGCAGCGCCGAGGGCCAGTGCCGCGGCGACGCCCCGTCCGTCCGCGATGCCGCCGGCAGCGATAACCGGCACGTCCACCGCGTCGACGACCTGGGGCACGAGGGCCATCGTCGTGACGTCCCCGATGTGGCCGCCGCTTTCAGAGCCTTCGGCGACGACGGCGTCGGCGCCTTCGCCGCTGAGGCGTCTGGCCAGCGCGACTGACGCGACGACCGGAATCACGAGAATGCCGGCAGCCTTCCAGGCTTCCATGTATTTGCCGGGGTTGCCGGCCCCGGTGGTGATCACTGGGATTTTTTCTTCAACGGCCATTTTGGCGATGTTGTCCGCATCGGGGTTCATTAACATCAGGTTCAGGCCGAAGGGCTTGTCCGTCAGGGATTTGCAGGTTCTGACTTCGGCTCTGAGCTTTTCGGCGTCCCATCCGCCGGAGGCGATGAGCCCGAGCCCGCCGGCGTTGGAGCAGGCAGCGGCAAAGGCGCCGGTGGCGATGTTGGCCATGCCGCCCTGAACGAAGGGATATTGGGTGTGCAGCAATTCACTAATCAGTTTCATAAGAACTCCTTTCCAATCAAACGCGGGGAGATGCGGCGTAGGTGATGCCGGCGGCGCCCCAGGTCAGGCCGGCGCCAAAGCCGACGCACAGGATGCGGCAGCCGGGCCGAACGATGTTGTGTTGGACCATTTCATCCAGGGCCAGCGGAATGGAAGCCCCGCTGGTGTTGCCGAGGCGGTCGAGATTTTGATACGCCTTTTCAGGAGCCAGCTTGAGCTTTTTCGCGGCGTGTTCGATGATCCGCGAATTGGCCTGATGAAAAATGACCTGATCGTAGTCGTCGAGGGTTTCGCCGGTCTTGGCGAGATAATCCTTAATGACCTTCGGGATGATGCGGACGGCGAAGCGGAAAACCTTCCGGCCATCCATTGTGATGAATTCGGTTTTGTTGATGTCGCCGGGGACGCCGATGGCCGGGTCGCTTTCAGCGCCGAGCACCGCGTCAAAGGGCGCGTCCGGGTCGCTTTTGACGACCACCGCGCCGGCGCCGTCGCCAAAGAGAATGCAGGTGCTGCGGTCGGTGAAGTCCAAATCGCGGCTCAGCGCTTCGACGCCGACCACCACCGCGTAGGGACGGTCGCTTTCGTCGGCGATCATGCCCTGGGCGACCTTCAATGCGTAAACGAAGCCGGAGCAGGCCGCGGAGATGTCAAAGCTCGGCGTGTTGGGCTGGACGCCCAGCGCCAGCGCGACGCGGTTGGCCGTGCTCGGGGAGGTGGTGTCGCCGGTAATGGTAGCCACGACGACGGCGCCGATCTGTTCCGGTGCGATGCCGGAGGCGGCGAGGGCGCGTTTGGCCGCGAGGATCGCCAGGTCTGACGCGGTCTCGTCCTTTTCGATGAAGTGTCGGGTGCGGATGCCGGTGCGCTCAGAGATCCAGGCGTCGCTGGTATCGACAATTTGCGCGAGATCGTCGTTGGTGACGACCTTATCCGGGACGGCCGATCCCGATCCGATAATTTTGATGCCATTCATAAAATTAAAGCCTCAACTTTCAATGGGGGTTACGAATTTCTCGTATCGACAATGCCGTACGCCCTGAATTTGGCGATGCGGCGGTTGACCAGCTCGCTGCCGCTCAGGCGCGAGAGGCTGCGCAGGTTTTCGCGGATCGCGCCGCGCAGCGCGTGGTACACGGCGTCGGGGTCGCGGTGCGCACCGCCAAGGGGCTCTTTGACGATTTCGTCGGCAACCTTCAGGTCGTAGAGATCCTGAGCGGTGAGCTTCATGACCGAGCAGGCCTCGTCGCTGCGGCTGGGGTCCTTCCAGAGAATGCTGGCAAAGCCTTCAGGGCTTAGAATCGAGTAGATCGCGTTTTCGAGCATAATCAAATGGTTGGCCACGCCGAGGGCCAAAGCGCCGCCGCTGCCGCCTTCACCGGTGAACACGGCGATAATGGGCACGCGCAGCTGACTCATTTCAGCCAGGTTGCGGGCGATGGCTTCGCCCTGGCCGTTTTCCTCGGCCTCCTTGCCGGGGTAGGCGCCGGCGGTGTCGACGAAGGTGATGATCGGCCGTTTGAATTTTTCAGCCTGGTGCATCAACCGTCTGGCCTTGCGGTAACCTTCTGGGCAGGGCATGCCGAAATGGCAGGCGAGGTTTTCCTGAAGGGTTTTGCCCTTGCGGGTGCCGATGACGGTCACCGGGTGGTTGTCAAACATCGCGATGCCGCCGTAAATACTCGGGTCTTCCCGGTAAAGGCGGTCGCCGCGCTGTTCAAAGAAATCGGTGAATAAATGGGCGACGTAGTCGACCACGCCGGGGCGGCCGGGGTGGCGCGCCAGGTAGACGCGGTCCACCGGTGTCGGGTCGGCGCACAGGTGCAGCAGCTCGTCGCGGTCGCGCTGAAGCTGCTGAAGCTGGACGACGTCGGCCGGCGTGATGGGATCGCCGATGTCCTGGATGCGTTTGTCCAGGCGGTCGATCCGCGTTTCAAGCTCGCGGACCGAAAGATTCGAATTGTCTTGATTCGCCATCTTTTCCTTTCTCTTATCTAAATCTTAATGGATTTTTTCAGGAGCGGTCGTGCAGACGCAGGATCTGAATCAGCGTCTTGCGCATGTCCCGACGGGGGACGATTTGATCGACAAAGCCGTGTTCCTGCTGGAATTCCGCACGCTGAAAGCCCTCCGGCAGCTTTTCGCCGATGGTCTGTTCGATGACGCGGGGACCGGCGAAGCCGATCAGCGCGCCGGGTTCGGCGAGGGTGATGTCGCCGAGCATCGCGAAGCTGGCTGTGACACCGCCGGTGGTCGGGTGGGTCAGCACGATGACTGACAGCACACCCTTACGGGAGAGCCGTTCCATCGCGGCGCTGGTCTTGGCCATCTGCATCAGGCTGATGATGCCTTCCTGCATTCGCGCGCCGCCGCTGGCGCAGAATAAGATCAGCGGCCATTTTTTGCGTTCAGCCAATTCGATAGCCTGGGTGATGCGTTCGCCGACGGCGGAGCCCATGGACCCCATGAAGAAACGGGTGTCCATCGCGGCGACGACTACAGGGTAGCCGCCGATTTTGCCGCGCACGGCGGAGACGCCTTCGGTGGAGCCGGATTTCTTCCGCTGTGCCTTGAGCTTTTCCGGGTAGCCCGGGAAATGGAGCCAGTCAAAGGGTTTGACGCCTTTGGCGATTTCCCGAATCGTGCCCGGGTCCATCGTGAGCTGGAGACGGTAGTGGGAGCCGATCGGAAAGTGGTAGCCGCAGCGGCAGACGTGCAGATTGGCTTCGAGCTCGTCCAGGGTCAGCGCGTGGCCGCACTTGGGACAAATCGTCGTGCACTGCTGAACTGGGATCGCGTCGGGCATCGTCGTGATGCTGCGCCGTTCCCGAAGGGCCTTGAGGTTGAAGATTTCTTCGCGGCGCTTTTGGAATGGGTTGCTGCTCATGACCGATCTCCTTTATTTTCAGATAATCGAGCGTCGCCGATATCGATAGGGTCCAGCCCGGCGCCGACCCGGTTCCACTTGAGCAGGGTGTCGTACTCGCTTTCGATGAAGCCGGTGTTGTAATTGCCGTGGACAAAGGCGGTGTGGTGCATGATCAGGTAGCACAGCTCTGCGGTTGTCGGGTAGCCGTCGATGACGAGTTCCTCGAGCATGCGGCGCATCCGCTGGATCGCTTCAAGTCGGGAATTACCGGACGCGATGATTTTCACGACGAGGCTGTCGTAAAACGGGCTCATCGTGTAGCCGTTGTAGAGCAGGGAGTCGATGCGGCAGCCTGGCCCGCCGGGGAAGTGGACGAAATTCGTTTTGCCCGGAGAGGGGCGAAAGCCGTTCATCGGGTCCTCCGCGTTGATGCGGCATTCGATGGCCCAGCCCTTCTGGTGGATGTCCTTCTGTTCGTAGGACAGCGGCAGACCAGCGGCGACGCGGATCTGTTCGCGGACGAGATCGACGCCGCAGACTTGTTCAGTCACTGGATGTTCCACCTGAATTCGGGTGTTCATTTCGATGAAGTAATAGTGCAGATCGTCGTCCATCACGAATTCGATGGTGCCGGCGCCCGCGTAATTGGCGGCTTTGGCCGCCTTCACCGCGGCCGCGCCCATTTCCTCGCGTACCTCCGGCGTCAGCAGATGGGACGGGCTCTCTTCGATGAGCTTCTGGTGTTTGCGCTGAATAGAGCATTCCCGTTCGCCGAAATGTACGACGTGGCCCTTGGTATCGGCCATCACCTGGAATTCGATATGGTGGGGATTTTGAATTAACTTTTCGACGTACATGTGGTCGTCACCGAAATTGGCGACAGTTTCGGATTGGGCTTCTGCAAACTTCGCGGCGAAATCCTCGGGGCGGTCGACGTTGCGCATGCCGCGCCCGCCGCCGCCGGCTGCGGCCTTGATCAGAACCGGGTAGCCGATTGCGTCGGCGATCTTCTGTCCCTCTTCGAGAGAGACGCTGCCTTCGCTGCCCGGCACAACCGGGACGCCGTTCGCCTGCATCAGCTCGCGGGCCGCGGCCTTGTCGCCCATTTTTCTTATGGCGTCGCCAGAAGGCCCGATAAAGACGAGGCCTTCTTCGGCACAGCGGTCGGCGAAGTCGGCATTTTCAGACAAAAAGCCATATCCGGGGTGGATGGCTTCGCACCGGGTCGATTTGGCGACCTGAAGAATGGCGTTTTCGTTGAGGTAGCTGTCCTTAGCTGGCGGCGGTCCGATACAGACCGCGCGGGTGGCCAGCTGCACGTGGAGCGAGTCTTTGTCGGCAGTGGAATAGACGGCCACGGATTCGATGCCCATTTCAGTGCAGGCGCGGATCACGCGGACCGCGATTTCGCCGCGGTTGGCAATGAGTATTCGACGGAACATGGCTTACAGCTTTCTGACGCGCATCAGCGGTTCGTCGAATTCGGCCATCGTGGCGTTTTCTTTGAGTACTTCGAGAATTTCGCAGTCAAAGGGCGCCGGGATTTCGCTCATCATTTTCATCGCTTCGATGAGGCCGACCGTGTCGCCCTGATGTACGGTGTCACCAGCCTTGACGTAAGGCGGGTCATCTGGTGACGGCGCTTGATAGAAGGTGCCGACCAACGGCGCGTTGATCGTGTCGCCGGCGCTTTCGGCTTCCGGTGCGTCCTTTGTTTCCGGCGCATCGACTGCAGGCGCTGGCGCCGGTGCAGCGGCCGGAACAACGGCTGGTGCAGCGGCGGCTGCCACCGCTTTTGCCGGATAAGCGCCGGCTTTTTTCAGAACGAGCGCGTCGCCCTCGTGGGTCCATTTTAATGAAACGGCGTCGCTTTGATCAAAACGATCGATTAATTCGAGAATTTCGTTAAACTCCATACTGCCTCCGTGTAAAATCTTTTCAATAAGAATTGATTCCAGAATTGATTTGTAAATAAAAGATGAAAATTTGCTTTCCACCTGGATTGCTTAAAAATTTTTAGATATTCGTCAACATTATAGCATGAAATACAGATCATGCGCAGAAAAAAATAAGATAAGCGCATATCAAAGAAAATTTTTAATTTTTAGAAAATTTAAATTGAACTTGATGCAGAAGGCCGAAAATTTTTATATAATATGTAGAAAGACTGCAACCCTTTTATTTTGAATTGAATCTTTCTTAAAAACGGTAAAATAAAAAGAGTAATAATTTGCAAAATAATGAAATCTTATTGACAAATTCATAAAGTATGATATGATTGTTATAGTTTTAACAGAGACCCGCTAGGGTCACCATAACAATGTGAACACTCACATTTTAGTTTTGTAAATTAATTTATGGAGGGAAATTTATGGCTAAGGAAATTGTAGTTGTCAGCGGTTGCCGTACGGCTATCGGTTCAATGGGAGGTTCTTTGAAAGATGTACCTGTTGTCCAGTTGGGTTCAACAGTTATCAAAGAAGCGGTCAACCGTGCAGGCATCAAGCCAGATGACGTTGACGAAGTTTTAATGGGCTGTGTCCTTCAGGCTGCACAGGGCCAGTCAGTTGCTCGTCAGGCTGCTGTTTACGCAGGCATTCCTGTTGAAAAACCAGCTTTAACATTAAACAACCTCTGCGGTTCTGGTATGAAGTGCATCAACCTCGGTGCTGACATGATCACAGCTGGCGACGCAGATGTCGTTGTCGTTGGTGGTATGGAAAACATGACAAGAGCTCCGTACGTCGTTCCAGGCGGCCGTTATGGTTACAGAATGGGCGCTGGCGAATTCCTCGATACGATGATCTCTGATGGTCTGGAAGATACCTTCAATCACTATCACATGGGCGTTACCGCTGAAAATATCGCTGAAAGATACGGCATCACTCGTGAAGAATGCGACAAGATCGCTGTTATGTCTCAGGAAAGAGCTAATGCAGCTATCGAATCTGGCCGCTTCAAAGATGAAATCGTGCCAATCACTGTAAAACAGCGCAAGAAAGAATTTGTCTTCGATACAGACGAACATCCGCGTAAAGGCGTTACACTGGAAAGCATCAGCAAACTGCGTCCGGCATTCAAGAAAGACGGCGTCATCACTGCTGCTAACGCTTCCGGTATCAACGATGGGGCTGCTGCTCTCGTTATGATGTCTGCTGAAAAAGCAGAAGAACTCGGCTGCAAACCGTTAATGAGATGGATCAACGGTACATCAGCTGGCTGCGAACCAGAAGTCATGGGCTTAGGTCCGATCCACGCTTGCCACAAACTGTTCGACCGCACAGGTTTAACCATCGATGATTTCGATCTGATCGAACTCAACGAAGCATTCTCTGCTCAGGCTATCGCTTGCATCCGCGACCTGCACATCGACATGGATAAATGCAACGTCAACGGCTCCGGTATCGCTCTTGGCCACCCGGTAGGCTGCTCCGGTGCAAGAATCGTTGTTTCCCTGATGTACGAAATGGCGAAGAGAGGATCTAAGAAAGGTCTCGCATCACTCTGCGTCGGCGGTGGTATGGGTGTTGCTTCTGCTTGGGAAAACCTGCAGTAAGCCAGCTTTAGAATCAACTTACGAAAGTCGAGTGGCAATATGAGTTTTGTTACATACGAAGCTAAAGATTTAATCGGAATCGTTACGATCAACCGTGAAAAAGCACTCAACGCTTTAAACACTCAGGTTCTGAACGACCTCGAAGAAGTGATTGATGCGGTTGATTACGACACGATCCGCTGCTTAATCATCACCGGTGCCGGCAAAAAATCATTTGTTGCCGGTGCTGATATCGGTGAAATGGCTGAAGATACCAAAGCAGAAGGCAAAGAATTCTGCGAACACGGCAACCGTGTATTCAGAAAAATCGAAACCCTGCCGATTCCTGTAATCGCAGCGGTCAACGGTTTTGCACTTGGCGGCGGCTGTGAATTGTCAATGGCTTGCGACATCCGCATTGCTGCTGACAACGCTATATTTGGTCAGCCAGAAGTCGGCCTGGGCATTACACCAGGTTTCGGCGGCACTCAGAGATTGATGAGAAGAATCCCTGTTGGCAAGGCGAAGGAAATGATCTACGCCAGCATCAACATCAAAGCCGAAGAAGCTTTGAAATGGGGTCTCGTCAACGCTGTTTATCCGCAGGATGAATTGATGCCGGCAGCTGAAAAGCTTGCTAACCGCATTGCGGTTCAGGCACCGATTGCAGTCCGCGCTGCAAAGGCTGCGATGAACGAAGGCATCGACGTGCCGATGGATGACGCGATTCAGGTTGAAGTCAAACATTTCTCTGACTGCTTCGAAACAGCCGACCAGAAGGAAGGCATGAAAGCATTCATGGAAAAACGGAAACACGAACCGTTCCAGAACAAATAATTAATTTTCAACGATTTTCGAGGGAGGATGACCATCTTCCCTCGGTGTTTGTGTATTGATTTAAATATTTGAGAGGTAATAATATGAAAGTTGGCGTAATTGGCGCTGGTACAATGGGATCTGGCATTGCTCAGGCATTTGCTCAGACAGATGGTTATGAAGTTGTTCTCTGCGATATTAAACAGGAATTTGCAGATGGCGGCAAAGCTAAAATCGAAAAGAATTTGAGCCGCAGCGTATCCAAGGGCAGAATGGATGAAGCGAAGAAAGACGCAATCTTAGGCAAAATCACAACAGGTTTGGTTGAAAAAGACACTGTTGGCGATTGCGACCTGATCGTCGAAGCAATCCTCGAAAAGATGGAACTCAAACACGAAATGTTCCAGAACCTCGACAAGATCTGCAAACCGGAATGCATCTTCGCATCCAACACATCTTCACTTTCCATCACTGAAATCGCTCAGGGTGTGAACCGTGACGTCATCGGTATGCACTTCTTCAACCCAGCACCGGTTATGAAGCTCATCGAAGTCATCGCTGGCTACAATACATCTGAAGAAACCGTTCAGAAGATCAAAGACATTGCTGTCGAAATCGGCAAAACACCTGTACAGGTTAAGGAAGCTGCTGGCTTCGTCGTCAACAGAATCCTCGTTCCGATGATCAACGAAGCAATCGAAATCTACGCTGCAGGCACTGCTTCAGCTGAAGATATCGATACCGCTATGAAACTCGGCGCAAACCACCCGATGGGACCTCTGGCTCTCGGCGATTTGGTTGGTTTGGACATCGTTCTGGCTGTTATGGAAGTTCTCCAGGCTGAAACGGGTTCCGACAAATACGCTCCAGCACCACTTCTGAGAAAGATGGTCCGCGGCGGCGCACTCGGCATCAAGACTGGCCACGGCTTCTACGATTACACAAAATAATCGAGTTTAAAAATAATCCATTCGCAATATTATTGCGGATGGATTTTTTTATGCAGAATTTAGAAAAAATCAAAAAAATTTAACGAGACCCCTTGACCTTTGTATCATGCCAGCGTTTAACATGGGGTTAACAACAGAAATAAACACGTCGTACAAAGAGGTACTGATCCGCACCGTTTGGGGTGTAGCAGTACTTTTTTTTATTTGTGAAGGAGGACAGATAAGGATGGACGAAAAGAAGAGCCGTGAAGCGGATATCTTATATTTAGATGAGGATCAAATGATCGAAGCTGGCGTTCTGGATGCCGGACGCTGTGTCGATGTGATGGAAGAAACCATGGGATTGCTGTCAGATGGCGACTGCCTGATGGGCGGGCCTAACCACGATGCTCACGGGTTGATGCTGTTTTTCCCGAAGGAATCACCGATTCCGGGATTTCCGCTTAACGATTCGGCGGACCGCCGATTCATCGCGATGCCCGCGTATTTAGGCGGACGTTTTCACAAAGCCGGTGTGAAATGGTACGGCTCCAACGGCCGCAACCGCAGCCGCGGGCTGCCCCGTTCCATCCTCATGTTCATGCTCAACGATGTCGAAACCGGGATGCCCCTCGCGTACATGTCAGCCAACCTGCTCAGCGCGATGCGCACTGGCGCCATGCCAGGGCTCGCAGTCAGAAAGCTGGCCCGTCCGGACTCCAAGGTGCTGTCGATTCTCGGGCCTGGGGTTATCGGCAAGGCCAACTTCCTGGCGGTCATGTCTCAGATGAAAAATATCGACACCGTCTTGATTAAGGGCAGCACGCCGCAGTCTAAAACAGCGCACGCTTTCGTCGATTTCGTCAAGGCAAACGCGCCGCAGGTCAAGGATATTAAAGTCTGCGCGACGATGGAAGAAGCGATCCGCCCGGCGGACATTGTGGTCGAAGCCATCTCCTGTAAGGAAGGGGAATGGCCGGAATACAAGGCCGAATGGTTCAAGCCCGGCGTTACCTTCATCTGCACCAACGCCTTCAATATGAATTACCGCTCCATCGTCGACATGCGCAAGGTCGTCGACAACCTCGGGATGTTCGTCAACTACGCGGACGAAGACGAAGAAGGCTACGACGAAAACGGCGACCGCGAACACACCGGCTGCATGGGCGAAGATTTCGTCTACATGTCAAGAGACGGCCTCCTCGATTTGGACACCATCGATCAGCTCGGCGACATCGTCCGCGGCAAGAAGCCCGGGCGCAAATCCGACGACGAAATGATTTTAGTTTCCATCGAAGGCATCCCAATCGAAGATGTGGCCTGGGGAACGGAATGCTACGAAAACGCATTGAAGAAGGGCATCGGCACGAAGCTGAAGCTGTGGGATCAGCCGAAGGCCCTCTGAGAACAGAGATAAAGGAGATCAATATGAAACGCATCGCAAATCATCCGATTTTAGGTGAAACACCGGAACGCAAGCTCGTTCATTTCACCTTTGACGGCAAAGATATGACCGGTTACGAAGGCGAACCCATCGCGGCAGCCCTCAAGGCGGCCGGCGTTATGGTTCACCGCTACACCGCGAAACGTCACGAACCGCGCGGCATCTTCTGCGCCATTGGCCGCTGCACCGACTGCGTCATGGTTGTCAACGGCAAGCCCAATATCAGAACCTGCATCACGCCGCTCGAAGAAGGCACAGATGTCCGCACCCAATACGGGGTATCAGCAGAAAGGAACGTGTAAGATGAAAATAGAACGCTACGATATGATTGTCATCGGCGCTGGACCGGCAGGGCTTTCCGCAGCCATTGAAGCGGCAAAATGCGGCATCAAGCCCGTCGTCTTCGATGAAAATGCCAGACCAGGCGGCCAGCTGTTTAAACAGATTCACAAATTTTTCGGCTCCAAGGAACACAAGGCCAAAATGCGCGGCTTCAACATCGGCAAGCAATTGCTCGAAGAAGCGGAATCCGTCGGCGTCAAGGTCGTGCTCGGTGCGACAGTCACCGGCCTCTTTGACGGCAAGGAAGTGACGGTGCGCATCGGCGACGAAATCAAACACGTTCAGGGCGACAGCATCTTGGTTGCCACCGGCGCCAGCGAAAACATGGTTAATTTCGACGGCTGGACCCTGCCAGGGGTCATCGGCGCGGGCGCAGCTCAGACAATGATGAACCTGCACCACGTCAAGCCGGGCGAACGGATTTTGATGCTCGGGACCGGCAACGTCGGCCTCGTCGTCAGCTATCAGCTGATGCAGGCGGGCTGTGAAGTCGTCGCATTGGTCGACGCGGCACCGAGAGTCGGCGGGTACGGCGTCCACGCCTCGAAGGTTGCCCGCTGCGGCGTACCGTTCTACCTGTCCCACACGATTATGCGCGCGGAAGGCGACGATCACGTTACCGGCGTCGTCATCGGCGAAGTCGGACCGGATTGGAAAATCAAACCGGGCAGCGAAAAGCATTTCGATGTGGATACGATCTGCCTGGCTGTCGGCCTCTCACCGATGGCGCAGCTGCTCAGCATGGCCGGCTGTCAAATGGACGACACCAAGGGCGGCTACGTCCCGGTGATCGATGAAGACGGCATGACCTCGATCGACGGTGTCTTTTCCGCAGGGGACGTCACCGGTATCGAAGAAGCCAGCTCGGCGATGATCGAAGGGCGCATCGCCGGTCTCGCCGTAGCCAATTACCTTGGCTATCTCGACGACGACGAAAAGGCGAAACGCGTGAACGATCAGGAAAAAGCTCTGGACGCACTGCGCCAGGGGATGTTCGCACCGCAGAACCGCGGCAAGAAAATCACCGAAACCGAAGAAGGTATCGCCGTTTCTGAAAACTTATTGGAAAAAGGATTTGTGGCCGACGACGAAATCGAACGCTATCCAGGCGTGACCCACAAGAAGGGCATCCACCCTGTGATCGAATGTACCCAGAACATCCCGTGCAACCCGTGCCAGGATGCCTGCAAATTTGGGTGCATCTCCATCGGCGACAACATCACCTCACTTCCGGTTGTGACGGAAGGCAGCCAGTGCACCGGCTGCGGCATGTGCGTCGCGTCCTGCTCAGGGCAGGCCATCTTCCTCGTCGAAGAAGACGTGGAACCGGGCTACGGCGAAGTCACGATGCCTTACGAATTTTTGCCATTGCCTGAAAAGGGCGACAAGGGCGTGGCCCTCGGCCGCGACGGCAAGGCAGTCTGCGATGCGGAAGTTACGAAGATCCGCAGCGCCAAAGCCTTTGACCACACCAACCTTTTGACGATCAAAGTACCGAACGATAAATTGATGCAGGCCCGTTTTTTCAAAAGCCGGGATTAAAGGAGAACTGAGATGACAGATATTCAAGAAGTATTGAAGAAAATTGGCCCCTACGTACCGGCTGACGACGACCACCTGCTGGTCTGCCGGTGTGAAGAAGTCACCAAGGGTGAAATTCGAAAGGCCGTTCACGAAGGCATGTTTACGATCGAAGAGCTGCGCCGGTACCTGCGCTGCGGCATGGGACTCTGCCAAGGCCAGACCTGCGGGAAGCTCGTCAAGGGGATTGTCGCCAGAGAATTAGGCGTCGCCCCGACGGATGTGACGCCGGCGACCAGCCGCGCGCCGATGCGCCCGACTGAAATGGAAATTGCCGGAAGAGACGGAGGTGAACAAGCATGAATCAAACAGCAGATGTCATCATCATCGGCGGCGGCATCAATGGCTGCGCCGCAGCGTACTATTTAGCGAAAAAGGGCGTCAAGGACGTGATCGTGCTTGAAGCCTCGGACAGCATCGGACACGGCGGATCTAGCCGAAACGGCGGCGGTGTCCGTCAGAGCGGCCGGGACGTCAGAGAACTGCCCTACGTCATGTACGGGATTCAAAATTTGTGGCCGGGGCTCTCCGATGAACTGGGCGTCGATGTGGAATACACCCAAAAGGGCAATTTGAGACTGGGCAAAACGGAAAAGCATCTCGAAAAACTGCAGACCCTGGCGGACAATGCGAAGAAGGTTGGCCTTGATGTCCGAATGATTGACGGCGACGAAGTGCGGGAAATCAACCCGTACCTGTCCGACGACATCATCGGCGCTAGCTGGTGCCCGACCGACGGCCACGCCAACCCGCTGATGGCCACACTGGGCTATTACAAAAAATCCCTGTCGATGGGCGTCCGGTATTACACCGGCGCGGAAGTGCAGTCCCTGAAAAAGGTCAAGGGCCGCCTGCGTCAGGTCATCCTCAAAGACGGCACCGTCTTTGAAGGCGATACCGTCATCGTGGCGGCGGGCTACGAAAGCCGCTACATCGTGCAGACCGTCGGCATCGACGTGCCGATGACCCGCTATTTCGATCAGGCGCTGGTCACCGAAGCCCAGCCGGAAATGTTCCCGCAGATGCTCGGGACGGCTGACGCCAATTTCTACGGTCATCAGACCAAGCACGGCTCCTTCGTTTTCGGGTCGGACTGCGGTTTGGAAGACGGCATCGACATGCCGCTGAACGAGCTCAAAACCATTTCGATGACGCTGCCGTCCAGCTGCCGAGCCATCGAAGGCTATATTCCAGCGTTGAAGGACGCGAAAATCGTCCGCTCTTGGGGCGGCTGGCTCGACATGTGCATCGACGGCGTGCCGGTTATTTCGCCGGTCGACGTGGTGCCTGGATTGATTCTGGCCTGCGGCTTCACCGGTCACGGCTTCGGCTCCGCGCCGGCGGTCGGCCTGATTCTGGCACAGATGGCCATGGGCGAAGAAACTGCGGTTGATATGAGCGCCCTGCGCTACGACCGTTTCAACCCGTATCAGTAATTGCGCAACTAAAATTAAATATTAATGAACCGGGAGCTGCAGCTCCGTAATAAATTCATTGTGATTGTCGGTTTCGTACTCGTCGAGGTGACACATCTCGATCGGGTCGCCGGCAATTTTTAAATGGTGGCTTTTGGCGTAGTCGAAGAGCTTCGGCATCAGCTTTTTCGTTTTGGACAAGTGGCCCTGGTAGACCAGCGACAGGTATTTTCCCGCTGGCAGCACGTAATTCGTCTGATAGAACTGGTTGGTCGAGTAGAAGAAAATATTTTCAGTGCGGTAGTATTGGGATTCCGGGTTGCTGCCGGCCAGATCCAGCGTGTAGCAGTCACAGGCGCCGATGGTGTCGATGCGGTTGCTGTGGGTGTGGATGTAGCGGGTGACGAAATAGTCGACGTAGTCGTCGGGCAGATTGGTCTGGCTGATCATCAGACATTCCCGATCCTCGAGATTTAGACAGCGCACCGTTTCATCGGCCGTGAGAGACAGACTGTCGTCAATAGAGGTGATGCGGGTTTCGATGCTGTGCTTTTTCTCGAAGAGGGCGACGATTTCCGAATTGACGACGGCCAACTCCTCCTTCAGCATTTCCTGGGTTTTGGCGATGCTGCGGTTTTGTTGAAAATCCCGGATCTGATCGGTGGAGAAGTCGAGGCTGAGCAGCTCTCGAATCGTCAGAATCTTTCGGACATCGTCCAGCGTGTAATACCGGTAATTGTTCTCCGCATTGCGCTTTGGGTTCAGGATGCCGACCTTTTCGTAGTAGCGGATGGCGTCGGTGCTGACGCCGAACAATTTGGACAATTCGCCGATGCGAAAGGTTTTTTTATTTTTCATGGGTTCCCCTTGCAATGTAAAAAAAGATTTGACCTTAGTATAACACCAAGCTTTATAATATAAGTACAAATTAATAAAGTTTTATTGATCCGAATGACTAAGCAAAGACGCAACTGGATTCAGGTGCATCTTTGCTTTTTTTATTGGAACGCAATCCGGGGAAGGAGGATATGCATGAACGCATTTGAATTTTTTACACCGACACATATTATTTTTGGACGGGACAGTTTGAATCAGATTGCTGACGAAGCAGAGAAGCTTGGGGACAAGGGCCTGGTGGTCACCGACAAAGGGCTGATGGCGACTGGTCTCGTCGATCCAATTATCGATGCGTTAAAGGCGAAGCAGCTCAATTTTGAGGTCTGGACCGATATCGTCCCGAACCCGAGAGACGTCGACATCGAACGGGGCGCCGAATACGCGAAGGCCCACGCCATTGACTACCTGATCGCCATTGGCGGCGGTTCGTCGATGGATACGGCCAAGGCCATCGGCGCGCTGATGACTAACGGTGGCGTCTGCGCCGACTGGACCGACGGCAACCTCGAGCATCCGATCGCACCGCTGATCTGTGTGCCGACCACCTGCGGCACCGGCAGCGAAGTGACCCACGAATCGATTATCAACAATACCACAACCTTGGAAAAGGACTGCATCTGGGGGCCGGAAAACTCAGTCACGACGGCGATCATCGATTCGACCGTGATCGACCACTTGCCGGGATCCATTCTCGGCTCCACCGGGATGGACGCCCTGACCCACGCGGTTGAAGCCTACGTCTGCAAAGCGGCCAACCCGCTGACCGACGGCATCGCTTTGTCGGCGATCCGCCTGATCTCGGACAACATCGTCAAAGCCGTCGAAACCCACGATCCGGAAGCCCTCGACGCGATGATGGCGGCGAGCACGATGGCGGGCATGGCCTTCGGCAATTCGGACGTGGCCTCGGTGCACTCGATTTCGGAAGCCCTCGGCGGCTTTTACGACATTCCCCACGGGGTCGCCAACGCGATGTTCCTCGCGCCGGTGTCCCGCTACAGCGTGAAGGGCGCGGTCGACCGCTACGCCGACGTGGCCCGCGCCATGGGCGCAGGGGACAGCCGGGACAGTGCAGAGGACCTCGCCATCGCCGGCATCGACAAAATGGCGGCTCTCGCCGAAAAATTGCACATTCCCAAATTCGCCGACATCGAACAGGTCGACCCGAAGGATTTTCCGAGGCTCGCCAAGACGGCGGCCAACGCGGATGAAACGGCGGACAATCCGGTGATGATGAACGAAACGGATTTTGTAAACGTGATGACGGCCGTCTACGAGGGCCGCTTGTAAAAGCGTTTGTTTGATTAGAAAGGATAAAATTATGGAGACTGCCAATATCTTCAAGCGCATCGGGTATTACATGAACCCGAAACACATCGATAAAAAGATGGTCAAGCTCTGGACGTTCTGGATCATCCTCAACGTCGTGCTGTGGCTGATCCCGCAGTCGGTGACCAAGGGATCGATTCTGATTTTCGTGCCGCTGGCCGGGCTGTTCGTCTACGCGCTGACGACGAAGGACGTCATGAGCTCTCTGCTGATGGGGACGCTGTCGATGTACATTCTGTGGTACAAGGGCGGATTTTTAAACGGCTTTATGAAAGACACGCTGACCAGCCTCGCCGATCAGGAAAACATCGAAATGTACATGTCGTTCTTCCTCTGCGGCGGCATCATCATCGCGATGAAGCGCAGCGGCGCGACCAACGCCTTTACGAAGTTTATCACCGGCCATTTCGGCAGGAACGAAAAGGCGATTCTCGCGACTTCCGGGATTTACGCCGGGGCCACCTCGATTGACGACTACGTCTCGGCGCTGACCGCCGGCGCGGCCTTTTCGCCGCTCATCGACGCGATTCAAAAGCCGCGGCTTGCGCTGGCCTACGTCATCCGAACCTTGAGCATTAACGTGTCCGAGCTGCTGCCCGTCGGGGCGTGGGGGTATTTCGTCGTCTACCAGATCGCGGCGGCGAAAAACGTGCCCAACCGCGCGGCCGCGACGCATATTTTCATTCAGTCCATTCCGTATATGTTTTACGCGATCGTCGCCTGCGTCATCGCCATGCTCTTCGCAGTGGGCATCGTGCCGAAAATCGGCAAAATGAAGGAAGCCTACCGCATGATTGAAGAAGACGGCGTCCAAATGGGCGCGCTGACCGACGGCTCCGAAGCGGAAGAAGAAGACTACGATCCGGACAACCCGCGGACTAAGCACTGCTCAGTCCTCAATTTGGTCCTGCCGATCGTCTGCATCGTCGTCGCGCTGATCGCCAGCGGCCTCGACTGCTTTGTCGCCTTCATGGTCGCGACGGTGTTCACCGGTATTCTCTACGTCTGCCAGGGCCTGTTCACGATTCAGGAATACGTCCAATGCATCGTCGACGGCTTCATCGATATGTGCGATATGGTCATCATCCTGATGATCGGCTACATCATGCAGAACGTCATGTACAGCATGGGGATGGAAGCCTTTGTGCATTCCGTGCTCGGCGGGATTCCGGTCGTCAATCTGATTCCGTTCATCCTGTTTGTGTTCTTCTCACTGACGGAATACCTCTACAGCCTGAACTACACCCTGTATCAAATCGCGATCCCGGTATTGATGGTCGTGCTTACGAAAATCGGCGCCAACGTGCCGCTGTGCCTGGGCGCTTTGATCTCCGCCGGCCTCTTCGGCGCCAACGCCTGTGTCGTCTCTGACCTCGGCGTCATCTCCGCGAGAGCCTGCCGCGTCAAGATTTACGAACAGTACGAAACGTCACTGCCCTATTTCCTCATCGCCGATGTGATTTCGGCTGCGCTCTACTTGATCGCAGGATTTGTCCTATGATTTTAAAAAGAAATTTAGCCAGAGCCGCTGCGATTTTGACAGCAGCGGCTTTAGCTTTGATGTGCCTGTCCGGCTGCGGACAGTCGAAAAAATCAAACAAGGAACTCAATATCATTGTCTGGGACGGGACCTGGTCCGAAGAAATGTTCCAAGACTTTGAAAAGGAAACGGGCATCACGGTGAACATCAGCTACGTCGACAACACCGATACGCTGATGTCCAAGCTGATCCAAGGCAACGCCGATTACGATTTGATCGATTTGGAAGGGGCTTACGTTAAGCCCTTCGTTCAGCACGACCTGTTGGCGAAAATCGATCAGAGCAAGATCACCAATACCAAGTACATTGTGGACGATTATAAGAAAACCGGCCCGATTGGGGATAAGAATCTCGAATATACCGTGCCGGATATGGCGCCGAGCTACACCTCTGTGATCGTCAATAAGAAAACCTGTCCGATTAAAATCACCCGGTTCAGCGATTTAGCTAATCCGAAGTTAAAAGATCAGCTGGCTATGGTTAACGCGACCAACTCCCTTTACGGGGCGGCCCTTCAGGATCTGGGGTATTCCGCGGCTTCGACAGACGAGTCTCAGATTGCCGAGGCGAATGCGCTGCTCAGAAAGATCAAGAAAAACGTCAAGGCCTTTGTCGGCGAGAGCGCCGTGTCACAGCTCGAAAGCGGCGAGTGTTCGGTGGCGTTCAGCTGGGATTATCCGACCCTTTGCGGGGACAGCGACACCAACTGGGATAAGTTCGAGGAAATTCCGCTGAAGGGCGGCAACGAATACTGCATGCAGTACTGGGCGGTTCCGAAGGCTTCGACCCATAAGAAAGAAGCGCAGCAGCTGATCAATTTTATTCTCAGACCGAAGGAATTGGCCAAGTGCTACAAGGAATACTACGCGGTGCCCCTTGAAAAGAAATCGGCCATTGCGAAGTATCTGCCGAAAAATTATTACAAGAACCCGTCGATTAAGAGCTCCCAGCGGCTGCTTCACAATTCGTGGAACGTTTCCGTCGACGAAAAACAAATCGCGTTGATGGACAGCTATTACACGAAGTTGATGGGCGAAAAGTAGTCCAGAAAAATTAAAAAAGGAAAGAAATTATGAAAAAAATTGATGTAATCACACGGCCTGAAAAACTCGTTGCTTTGAAGAAAATCTTCATGACCCATAACTGCCAGGGCATGACGGTCAGCTCAGTGATGGGCTGCGGCAGACAGCGGGGCTATCTGCCGGAAATGAATTTTGTCGGGGACGATATTAATCTTTTGCCGAAAATCGAAGTGTTTGTCGTCACCGAAGACGAACAGGTTGAAGAAATTCTCGCAGACATTCAGACGGCCATCGGTACCGGCACCAACGGGGACGGCAAGGTTTTTGTGACTGATGTGGTCGATGCCATGCGGATCAGAACCAACGAGCGCGGGGAGGACGCCATCAAGTAATGGAGGCCAGACGATGAATGAAAAACAGCCAATCGTGCAATTGGTCGACGTTCAAAAATTCTACGGCGACAATCACGTTGTGAAAAACTGCAACTTGGATATCATGCCGGGAGAATTTCTCACCCTGCTTGGGCCGTCGGGCTGCGGCAAAACCACGACGCTGCGCATGATTTCGGGGTTTGAAAAGCCGACCTACGGGGAAGTGCGCCTGGGAGGCCAGAACGTCGATCAAATCCCGCCCTTTAAACGCAACGTCAATACCGTGTTTCAGAATTACGCGCTGTTTCCAAATATGAACGTGGCCGACAACGTGGCCTACGGCTTAAAGGTGCGGAAACGTCCGAAAAGTGAAATCAAAAAGCGGGTGACGGAAATGCTCAAGCTGGTTCAGCTGGAGGGCTTCGAGAAGCGGAAAATCGCGCAGATGTCCGGCGGCCAGAAACAGCGCGTGGCCATCGCCCGCGCCTTGATCAACGAGCCGAAGGTCCTGCTCCTCGACGAGCCGCTTGGCGCGTTAGACCGCAAGCTGCGCAAGCAGATGCAGATCGAGCTCAAACAGCTCCAGAAAAAACTGGGCATCACCTTCGTCTTCGTGACCCACGATCAGGAAGAAGCCCTGACGATGAGCGACCGCATTGCCGTCATCAACGAGGGGGAAATTCAGCAGCTGGACACGCCGCAGAAAATATACGATGAACCGGCCACCCGCTTCGTCGCGGATTTTATCGGCGAGTCCAATATCATCGACGCGGTCGCGATGGGACAGGATGGCGATTTCCTCAAAGTTGGCACCGAAAACGGGCAGGCCAGAAGTTTAATTGCCGATCCAGATATCAAGACTGGCGACGCGGTTTCGGTCGCAGTGCGTCCGCAGAATATGCAGTTTTCGCTGGAACCAGTCGATCATTTTTCAATCAAAGGGGTGGTCAGCGACCATATTTTCATGGGCCATATGATCAAAATGATCGTGAAGCTCAACGACGGCTCCACGGTTCGCATTAACCGATTTGGAGAAGATGAACTGGCGCCGGTCGGACAGGTCATTAATTTGTACTGGGAACCGGGGAAATCCCGGACTTTCCGCAACAAATCCTGGTTTAAAACCAATTCGGTTGTGGATTTACAGGAGGCAGTCGATGAAGCCAACGCCACACATTTCTGAGAAAAAATCGTTGAAGGACCGCCTGTCGGCGATCGTACTCTGCGGACCGATGACGGCGTGGTCCCTTTTGTTTATTGTGGTGCCCATTGTAATCCTCGCCGTTATGAGCTTTATGACCAAGGGCGCCCTCGGCGTGATCGTGCCGAAGTTTACGCTTGCCAACTACAAAGCCCTCGGCGATAAGGTTTACCTTAACGTAATTGTACAGTCGCTGATTATCGCGGGCTGGACGACCGGGCTGACTATATTGCTGGGGTATCCCTTCGCCACGGCCATGGCGAGAATGCGCGCGCGGACGTCGGGCGTGATGATGGTGCTCTTGATGATTCCGATGTGGGTCAGCGGGCTGGTCATCATTTACAGCTTCGTCATCCTGCTCAATCATTCGGGGATCATCAACACCTTTTTAATGCACATCGGCTTGATCAAATCGCCAAAATCGATGTTGTACACCAACTTCTCGGTCATCTGCGGGATGCTGTACATGTTCCTGCCCTTTGCGGTGCTGCCGATGTATTCCTCGATTGAAAAGTTAGATTACAATCTCGTCGAGGCGTCTCAGGATTTGGGCGCGAGCCCGGTGCGCACCTTTTTCAAGGTGACACTGCCGCTAACCTCGCCAGGCATTTTTGCCGCGGTGATTCTGACCTTTATCCCCTGTGTCGGCTACTACATGGTCACTGATATGCTGGGAGGCGGCACGAGCATGCTGATTGGGAATCTGATCGACAGGCAGTTCACCATTGCGCGGAACTGGCCCTTTGGGGCAGCGCTGTCGATGGTGCTGGCGATTGTAATTTTCGCGATGGTCGGCATTTACACGAAACTCGGCGGTAATCTCGACGATTTGGGATAAAAGGCTTTGGGAAGGAGAAAATTGTGAAACAACGAGAAAACCGGCGCGCCAGTGATGTGTTTTTAAAAATTGTCGTCGCCGTCGTGATGATTTTCGTTTACGCACCGGTTGCGGTGATGGTGGTGTATTCCTTCAACAACAGCCGGGCGAATATGATTTGGCTGGGGTTTACGACGCAGTATTACAAGCAGCTGTTCCAAGATCAATACCTCTGGTCGATTTTCGGCACGACCTTGATCATCGCGGCGGTCGCCACCGCCATCGGCACGGTTGTCGGCACCCTTGGCGCCGTTGGATTCAGAAAGCACCAGTTTTTTGGCAAGGAGCTGATTCACTACTCGATGTATTTCCCGATCGTCATTCCGGAAATCGTTTTGGGGGTTGCCCTGCTGTTGTTCTTCGACCGGATGGGCATTGAACTCGGCATGCCGACGATTATCATTGGGAACGCGACGCTGATCCTGCCCTATGTTTACATTACAGTCAACGCGAGACTAGTGGGGATGGACCCGTCCATCGAGGAGGCGTCTTACGATTTGGGCGCCGACCGCGGCTACACCTTCTTCCACGTGACCCTGCCGGCCATCATGCCCGGGGTGCTCTCTGGCGCGTTTATGTCCTTCTCTTTGGTGCTCGACGAGCTCATTGTGACCAGTTTCCTGGCCAGCGCACGGATCACGACGCTGCCGATTAAGGTCTACTCGATGGTCAAAAAAGGGGTGACGCCGGAAATCAATGCCCTCTCGACGATCATTCTTTTCGTTTGTCTGGGCTGCGTGGCGGCTTGGCTGATCGTCGGCGGCATCAAACAGAAAAGGGAACGCGAGGCGAGAGAAAAGGCGCTGAACGTCGATTGAAGTTATAAATTTTTTAGTTTGATAGACAGCGAAACGAAAAGAGATCCGCTTCGCTGTTTTTTTATTATCAAAATATCGAAAAATCGAACAAATGGCCGCTAATGTTCGGAAACGCACAAATGCGTCAAATTGATTCTGTTCAAAAAGGGATCAATCCGCTATTTTAGTAAAATCACAAGAAGAAGGAGCGGAAGTTTGCACTACCTCAAACAAGTTCAAGCCCTCGACAGTCTGCTTTGGGGCTTGCCTTTTATGATTTTTATTATCGCCATTGGCGGGTATTTCTTTGTTCGAAGCAAGGGCTTCACGATCGCCCATCTGCCGTATATTTTGAAGCGGACCCTGGGCCGTTCGATTCGGAAAAAGGGGCAGGATGAAGGCAGCGACCGGCACATTTCGTCCTTCGAGGCGGCCTGCATCGCCATCGGCGGGACGGTCGGCAACGGCAATATTGCCGGCGTGGCCACCGCGATTGCGACCGGCGGCCCGGGTGCGGTGTTCTGGATTTGGGTCTGGGCCTTTTTCGGCATGATCGTCAAATGCGTCGAAACCTCCCTCAGCTGCTATTATCGGAGTCGAAACGACAAAGGCGAATTTTACGGCGGCACGACGTATTTCCTCGAAAAAGGGCTGGTGAAAAAGCGGGGACACCGTTCCGGCTGGATTCTGGCCTTTTTATTCGGAATCGGCTTTATCCTGCAGTTTTTAGGCGGCTCTCAAGCCTATTCCATCGCCGAATCCTTGAACACCTGCTTCGGGATGAACATGATCGTCTTCACGTTAATCTATTCGGCGCTGCTCTTTTATATCATTTATAGAGGGGTGCCGCGCATCGCGAAATTTGCTTCCCGAGCAGTGCCTTTTATGTGCGTCGCCTATCTGCTGGGCGGCGTCGGCATCATCGCGCTGAACATCGGCCGAGTGCCTGTGGTTTTTGCGATGATTTTCAAATCGGCCTTTACGCCGACAGCCGCGAGCGGCGGATTCGTCGGGGCGTCGGTGGCGGTTACCGTCCGAACGGGACTGGCGCGCTCCATCAATTCCAACGAAGCGGGGCAGGGCTCGTCGCCGCTGATTCACGGCTCAGCCGATACGCCCCATCCGGTCGCGCAGGGACTTTGGGGTTCGGCGGAAGTTTTTGTCGACACGATGATCATCTGCACCGTGACCGCCCTTTCGGTGCTCTGCTCAGGGGTCTGGAATTCGGGAACGATGGGCGCGAGTCTGGCAATTGCCGCATTCAGACAGAGCTACGGCCAAATCGGTGTCGTCTTTATCGGCGTCATGATGTTTTTCTTCGGGCTGACCACGACTTCTGGCTGGTTTTCGTACTATCTGTCGATTATTCAGCACTTTATGCGGCGCTGGCCCAAAGCGCGGGATCGGGTCATCAGTGTCTTCCGCTTTTTGTTCCCGCTGCCCAATATTGTGATCGTCTCATCGATTGTGCTGACGGGCAACGGCCCCGATCTGTTCTGGGCCATTGTGGACATCACGCTGGCGATTCCAGTTTTTGCCAACCTGCTTTCGATCTTCTTGCTGCGTCGCGATTTCTGGACGCTTTTGAAGGATTTCAAGGCTCGGTATATGGGGATCGGCCAGATCGAAGCGGGCTTCGTGCCCTTTTACGACACGCCGCCGATGCCGGGGGATCAGGCCTATCCGGAGTATCACAGCCATCTTAAAATCAGAAAGCCGATTGAAAAAAAGCACCGCGAAACCACTACCCTTTATCGTCAGAGAGAAATCTTCGATAAAGCTTGAAATTTCCGGATTGTTCTGATAATCTTAATACTGTCTTAATGGTTTTATATTTATGTACAACAGAGCAATCTGTGGAAAGGAATCATCAATGAAAGAAAAACTGGCAAAGTGGTTTCATTTCGACGAGTACGGCACAAACTTGCGGACTGAAGTCACAGCAGGGTTCACGACGTTCATGGGCATGGCCTATATTCTCGCGGTGAACCCGTCTCTGTTGGCCGCAACAGGGATGGACAAGGGCGCGGTTTTCACGGCGACGGCTATTTCCTCTGCGGTCGCGACGCTGATCATGGCGCTGTTGACCAATTACCCCTTCGCCCTGGCACCAGGCATGGGGCTCAACGCGTATTTCGCCTACACGGTCTGCATCAAGATGGGCTACAGCTGGCAGGTCGCCTTGGCCGCGGTCTTCGTCGAAGGGATCATCTTCATCGTGCTGAGCTTGACCAACGTTCGCGAAGCGATTTTCAATGCGATCCCCAAGAGCCTGCGGCTCTCGATATCCGCTGGGATCGGGCTGTTCATCGCGCTGGTCGGCCTAAAGGGCGCCAATATCGTCGTCAATGACGATTCGACGCTGGTCACGATGTTCAAATGGAGCACCGCGACGAACGCAACTCTCGGCCTGACGGTCGCGCTGGCGCTGTTCGGGACGATTTTCACCGGCATCCTGCTCGTCAAGGGCGTACGGGGCAGTGTGCTGCTCGGCATTCTGGCGACCTGGGCCGCTGGTATCGTCTGCCAGCTGCTGGGCTTCTACGTGCCGACGCCGAAGCTCGGGCTGTATTCGCTGATCCCGGATTTTTCTGGCGGTATTACCATCGCGTCGATGGCGCCGACGTTTATGAAAATGCAGCTGCCGAAGAGCTTCTCATTCGAGTTTTTGACGGTCATCTTCGCGTTCCTGTTTGTCGATTTGTTCGATACGCTGGGCACGCTGACCGGCTGCGCGGTTAAGGCCGGCTATATCGACGAAAACGGAAAATTACCGCGCATCAAGGGCGCCCTCCTCGCTGACGCCATCGGCACCACGATCGGGGCCTGCTTCGGGACGTCTACCGTTACGACCTTTGTCGAAAGCTCCCTCGGGATTTCAGAAGGCGGCCGTTCAGGTCTGCCGGGCATTATCGTCGCCCTGTTATTCCTGGTGGCGCTGTTCTTCTCGCCGATCTTCCTGGCCATTCCGTCCTTCGCGACGGCGCCGGCTTTGATCATCGTCGGTTTCTTAATGATTCAGAACGTCGTCCAGATCGACTTCTTCGATCCGACCGAAGGCATCCCGGCATTCCTCTGCCTGGCCTTCATGCCGCTGACCTACAGCATCTCCGAAGGGATCGGCATCGGCTTCATTTCCTACACGCTGATCAATCTGCTGACCGGCAAGAAGGAAAAGATCTCGATCACGATGGTCGTCGTGTCGATTCTGTTCATTCTCAAGTATATTTTCCTCTAAGGGCAAATGCGAGCCGGTCTGTTGACCGGCTCTTTTTTGTGCGAAAGCGGTGAAAATTTGTAATTGTATACAAAAATAAAAACGCGATAAAAGCCTTGACAAGGGCAAAATTTGTCATTAGAATGATAAGTGTTTTCAACAAGTGTATTGAATGCGAAACAAAAGATCGTATACAATATGCAAATTAGATCAAAAGGAGAATCATAAAATGGCTGAAGCAAGAATGTTTTATGAACAAGATTGTGATCTGTCACTGCTCAAAGGCAAAAAGATCGCAGTCATCGGTTACGGTTCACAGGGCCATGCCCATGCAAAGAACTTGAAAGATTCAGGCTGCGATGTCATCGTCGGTTTGTACGAAGGCAGCAAATCCTGGAAGAAAGCAGAAGATGAAGGCTTCGAAGTATTCACCTCTGCAGAAGCAGCAAAACAGGCTGATATCATCATGATCCTGATCAACGATGAAAAGCAAGCTGATCTTTACAAAGAAAGCATTGCACCGAACCTGGAAGCAGGGAACATGCTGATGTTTGCCCACGGCTTCAACATTCACTTTGGCACGATCGTTCCGCCGGAAGATGTCGACGTCACCATGATCGCACCGAAGGCTCCTGGCCATACTGTTAGAAGCGAATTTGTCGCTGGCAAAGGTACACCGTGCCTGGTCGCTGTTGAACAGGACGCAACCGGCAAAGCTCTGGATCTGGCACTGGCTTATGGTGCTGGCCTCGGCGCTGCAAGAGCTGGTATCCTCGAAACGACCTTCAAGACCGAAACAGAAACCGACCTCTTCGGTGAACAGGCTGTTCTCTGCGGCGGCGTTGTCGCTTTAATGCAGGCTGGTTTTGATACCCTCTGCGAAGCTGGTTACGACCCGAGAAATGCTTACTTCGAAGCCATCCACGAAATGAAACTGATTGTCGACTTGATCTATCAGTCAGGCTTCAAGGGCATGCGCTACTCCATTTCCAACACCGCTGAATACGGCGACTACATTTCTGGTCCGAAGATCGTTACTGAACAGACCAGACAGGCGATGCGCGACATCCTGAAAGACATCCAGGACGGCACCTTCGCAAAAGACTTCCTGCTTGAAATGAGCGCTGGCAACCAGGTTCACTTCCAGGCAATGCGCAAGAAAGCATTAAATCATCCTTCAGAAAAGGTTGGCGAAGAAATCCGCAAACTCTACAGCTGGAGCGACGACGACAAACTGATCAACAACTAATTGATCCTTTCAGTCGAAATCACCTCTGTCGATTTGAATTTTTCAATCGGCAGAGGTTTTTTATTGCGCGGATTTGCGGTGAGGCTGGTTATAAATTTTTTTTATAATGACACATCAAGAAATACTAGAACCGGTGGAATTGACAGAAACCGTAGAAAAGCTTACAATCAATACATATTAAAAATAGTAATTAAATAAGTAATAAATGATTTTGATCAGAAAAGGAGTAGCCGGTATGAAAAATGAACAAACAACCCCATCGTCGACGGCGTACGTGCACCCGAGAAACCAGACAGACATGATGGGCGCGTCCATGATGCCGGTTTACCAAACCTCCGCGTTTTCCCATTCGACGGCGGCAGAGCTGGAGCAGATCTTTAAGAATCAAAAACCCGGCTACGCCTATAGCCGGGTGGGCAATCCGACGGTCAATGCCTTTGAAAATCAAATGGCCAGACTGGAAGGCGGCCTGTCGGCCACAGCCTGCGCGTCGGGTTCAGCGGCGATTGCCTGCTGTTTTTTGACCTTGTTAAAAAGCGGTGACAGCATTGTCGCGCCGGCCGGTCTTTACGGTGGGACACTCAGCTGGCTGAAGGAGCTGGAAGCCTTCGGCATCACGACACGGCTCGTCGAGGATTTCTCGGCGGACAACGTCGCGGCGGCGATCGACGCCACCACGCGATTCGTCTTTACGGAAATCATTTCTAATCCAAAGCTTGAGGTGGTGGACGTTGCGGCGCTGGCGGAAACAGCCCACAATGCGGACATCCCGCTGATCGTCGACGCGACGGCGGTGACACCTTCGCTGATGCGGCCCATCGCCTTCGGGGCGGACATCGTGATCCATTCGTCGTCGAAATACATCAACGGCAACGGCACCGCCATTTCCGGCGTCATTGTTGACGGCGGCCGGTTCCCCTGGAGAAAATCGGGGAAATTCGACGAGGTGCTGCCCTGTAAAAGGTTCGGCCCTGCGGCTTTCACCGCGAAGCTGAGAAACAGCACCTGGCAGAATATCGGCGCTTGTCTCGCCCCGGTGCACGCCTGGCTGAATTTAAGCGGCCTTGAAACGCTGCCTCTCAGGATGAAGCAGATCTGCAGCAATGCCAAGGCGCTGGCGGCTTTCCTCGAAACCAGTGAGGCGGTGCAGGCGGTCAATTATCCGGGGCTTAAGTCGAGCCCATGGCACAGCCGAACCGCCCAATTTGCAGGCGGTCAGGCAGGGGGCATCCTGACGATCCGCGTCGGCTCCAAGGCGCGGGCTTTTGATTTGATCGATCATCTGAAACTGGCCCTCAATCTGCCGAATATCGGCGATACGAAGACTCTGGTCCTGCACCCGGCCTCGACGATTTTCATCCACTCCGACGTGGCCACACAGGAAGCGGCGGGCGTTTTCGAGGATACGGTCCGCGTGTCCGTCGGCTTAGAAGAGGCTGACGATATCATCGCGGATTTTAAACAGGCACTGGACACGTTAAAATAACGTTTTGGAAAAGACGGATGAGACAAAAAGCACTATCATTGTGATAACGGTAATTTTTGTATCATCCACATACAAAGAAGGAGAATAAAATGGCAGTAGATTATGCGGCCTTAAAGGCCGGCGGATTTATGCGGCAGAAACAGAAAAACACCTTTTCGCTGAGACTTCGCTGTGTCGGCGGGACGATCACGACGGAACAGCTGGTCGCGATCAAAAAGGTTGCGGATCAATACGGACACGGGTACGTGCATTTGACGGCCCGTCAGGGGATTGAAATCCCGTTTATCAAGCTTGAAGACATCGACGCGGTCAAGGCAGCTTTGGCTGAAGGCGGTGTCGAACCTGGGGTATGCGGCCCCCGCGTGCGCACGGTGACCGCCTGCCAAGGCGGGCGCTGCTGCCCCTCCGGCTGTATCGATGCGCTGGACATCGCTCGGAAGCTCGACGCCCGTTATTTCGGCAGAGAGCTGCCGTGTAAATTCAAGTTCGGTGTCACGGGCTGTATTAACAACTGCCTGAAGATGGAAGAAAATGACTTCGGCGTCAAGGGCGCTTACGACGTCAGCTACGACGAAAACCAATGCATCGACTGCGGCGTCTGCGCGAAGGTCTGCCGGGAAGGGGCCATTACCTTTGAAGACGGCAAGCTGATTTTTGACGCGGACAAATGCAGCCACTGCGGCAGATGCGTCAAGTCCTGCCCGACCGGCGCCTGGGAAGGCAAGAGCGCGTTCCGCGTCTTTATCGGCGGGACTTTCGGCAACCACATCATCAGCGGCAAAGAGCTGACGCCGTTAATTAAAGACGAAGCGACGCTGATGCGGGTAGCGGACGCGACCATCGATTATTTTGATACCCATTCGAACAAGGGCGAACGCTTCGGCAGAACCCTCGAACGCCTCGGCACCGACGAACTCCAGCAGATTTTGGCAGACGCGGTCGCCGGCGCAGAAGCTTAAGCACAAGATTGGAGGCAGACATGGCAGACATCGATATCAATCAGATTGAAAACCGCGCGGACATCACCGACGTGGTTTGTCCGGTGACCTTTGTCAAGGCTAAGGTGGCTCTCGAAGAGCTGGATCCAGGGGAACTCATCGCCATTCACATGAACGACGGCGAACCGGTTCAGAACGTGCCGAGAAGCATCAAAGAAGAAGGCCATCAGATATTAAAGCTCATCGACAATGAAGACGGCACCTACGATTTGATCGTGCGCCGCGGTGAAGACGACGCGTAAGATAAAAGGAGAAACAACATGAAAATCACAGTATCAGGCGAAGCAGCAACGGTTAAGGACGGCATCACAGTCGCCGAACTCATCGAAGAACGGGACGTCGAAAATCCCCAGTACGTCACCGTGACGGTCAATGACGATTTCATCAATTCCGGCGATTTCGCTGAAAAGACCCTCGCTGACGGGGACAACGTCGAATTTCTGTACTTTATGGGAGGCGGACGTTAATGGCATTTACAAACGATCAGCTTGAGCGCTATTCGCGCCACATTATTTTGAAGGAGATCGGTGTCAAGGGCCAGAAGCGGCTGATGAACGGCTCTGTGCTCATCGTCGGTGCCGGCGGCCTCGGCTCGCCGGTCGCAGTCTATTTGGCTGCGGCAGGGGTCGGCAAAATCGGCATCGTCGACGCGGACAACGTCGATCTGTCCAATCTGCAGCGCCAGATCATTCACACCACAGCCGACGTCGGCAAGCCCAAGGTTGAATCCGCCGCGGAAACGATGCGGGCCATCAACCCAGACGTCGAAGTCAAAACCTACCACGAATATCTGTACTCCGGCAACGTGATGGACATCGTGAAGGATTACGATTTCGTCATCGACGGGACGGACAATTTCCCGGCGAAGTTTTTGATCAACGACGCCTGCGTGCTGACGAAGACAGCCTTCTGCCACGCTGGGGTTATCCGCTTCCAGGGCCAGCTGATGACCTACGTGCCCGGGGAAGGGCCGTGCTACCGCTGTGTCTTCAAGGATCCGCCACCAAAGGGCGCAGTGCCGACCTGCCGCGAAGCCGGCGTCATCGGCGCAATGGTCGGCGTCATCGGCAGCCTTCAGGCGATGGAAGCGGTGAAGTACTTAACCGGAGCGGGCGAACTGCTCACCGGCTCGCTGCTCACCTACGACGCGTTGACGAATAAATTCAGAAAGGTCAAGCTGCCGCGGGATCCGGACTGCGCGGTGTGCTCCGATCATCCGACGATCACAAAGCCCATCGATTACGAACAGGCGGCCTGCGATTTCGACCCGAAGAATCCGCTGAATTAACGGCGTGCAGAGGGAGATGACATAATGGCTGAACAATACACGATCAAGCTCACAAAAGCGCAGTTTGAAGCGATGACTGCGCACGCAAAGGCCTGTCTGCCCGAGGAAGCCTGCGGCCTTTTGGGCGGCACCATCGACGGCAAAGTGAAGACTGTCGCTCACGTCTACAACGTCGAAAACATCGACCACACCAACGAGCATTTTTCGATGGCCCCAAAGGATCAGCTGGCAGCGGTCAAACAGATGCGCGCGGCGGGGGAAGTGCCCCTCGGCAACTGGCATTCCCATCCGGAAACGCCGTCTCGTCCTTCAGACGAGGACAAGCGTCTGGCCTACGACTCCAAGGCCAGCTACCTGATTCTCTCATTAATGGACGCCGATCAGCCGGTGCTGCACAGCTTTCACGTCGAAGGCGATCAAGCCGATAGAGAAACACTGATTGTCGAATAAAGACGTGTGCTCATATAAATAATAAGGCAATTTAAGCTCTGATTAATTACGATCAGGGCTTTTTTATTTTGCGATCTGTTTACGCAATAACATACGAAACAATAAAAAAGACCGGCAGCGTTCGCCGGTCTTTTGTACGTTGTCTATGACTTATAGGTTAAATAGGAGAATGGATAAAATAGACTGTTTTGTTGGGGCTAGTTAAATGACGTGTGCTTTAGACGTAGAACAGCAGATCTTCGTAGATCGGATACGGCCAGTATTCTTTGCCGACGATCGTTTCGAGTTCGTCTGCGGTGGCACGCAGGGTGTTCATCGCGCCGATGACGTCTGCGCAGTAGCTGTTCGCCTGTTCCTGAGCGTCTTCGATGGCCGCTGCTTTTTCTGTGACGGCGTCGAGCGCGTCGGTTTCAGCGAGGAGGTCTTTAGCCAGAGCGGCAATCTTTTCGACCATGACCGCTTCGACGGAATCCTTGGTTTCAATACCGACAGCGGCTTTCTGTGAAAGCACGGTGGTCAAATCCTTTTCGCAGTCCATGACAGCCGGCAGGATTTCGTGGCGGGCCATGGAGAGCATGGTTTTCGCTTCGATATTGATCGTCTTGGAGTATTCTTCCAAGTGGATTTCCTGACGGGCTTTCATTTCTTCGTCGGTGTAGATGTTGTTCTTGGACATGACTTCGACATTCTTCGGCATGCAGTATTCTGCAAAGGCTTCCGGTGTCGTTCTCAGGTTCGGCAGACCGCGTTTTTCGGCTTCTTCGACCCATTCGTCTGTGTAGTTGTTGCCGTTGAAGATGACGCGTTTGTGCGCTTCCAGACGGCCTTTCAGGAATTCGCGGCAGTCCGCTTCGAAGTTGTCGCTGCCTTCGAGGGCGTCAGCGTATTCACGCAGCACTTCTGCGACGATGGTGTTCAGCGCGATGTTCGGGCCGGCGATGGACTGGTTGGAGCCCAGCATACGGAATTCGAACTTGTTGCCGGTGAAGGCAAATGGAGAGGTACGGTTGCGGTCTGTGGCGTCGGTGGTGAACGTCGGGGTTGCGTTGATGCCGAGGTCCATCGTGCGTTCCTTCGCCTGTCCGCTGGATTTGCCAGTGAGGAGTTCGTTGAGCACATCGGCCAGCTGGTCGCCGACAAAGATGGAGATGATGGCTGGCGGCGCTTCGTTGGCACCTAAACGGTGGTCGTTGCCGGCAGAAGCGACAGTCGATCTCAGCAGTTCCGGATAACGGTCGACCGCTTCGATGACGGCAATGAGGAAGGTCAGGAACTGGAGGTTGTTGGCCGGATCGTCGCCCGGGTCGAGGAGGTTGACGCCGGTATCGGTGGCGATGGACCAGTTGTCGTGTTTACCAGAACCGTTGATGCCTTCAAACGGTTTTTCATGGATGAGGCAGTGGAGATCGTATTTGGGGGCGATGCGTCTTAATGTTTCCATGATCAGATGGTTGTTATCGGTTGCCTGGTTCGCGGATGAGAACACCGGCGCTAATTCGTGCTGGCATGGCGCGACTTCGTTGTGGCGGGTCTTGCTCGGCACACCCAGTGACCACAGTTCCTTGTCGACGTCGCGCATGAAGTGGCGGACACGGCCGCGGATACGTCCGAAGTAATGATCTTCCATTTCCTGCCCTTTAGGTGCCATCGCACCGAACAGGGTACGGCCGGTCAGGATCAAGTCCTTTCTCTTGGCGTACATGTCTTTGTCGACCAGGAAGTATTCCTGTTCTGCCCCGACAGAAGAGGTGACCTTGTGCACGTCATCGGCTGCGCCGAAGAGCTTCAGCACACGGATGGCTTCGGTGGACAGGACTTTCATGGATCTCAGCAATGGGGTCTTTTTGTCCAGAATTTCTCCGGAATAGGAGATGAAGGATGTCGGGATGTAAAGGGTTGTGCCCTTGACGAAAGCGAATGAGGTCGGGTCCCATGCAGTGTAGCCGCGAGCTTCAAAGGTCGCGCGCAGACCGCCGGACGGGAAGGATGAGGCGTCAGGTTCGCCCTTGACGAGTTCCTTGCCGGAAAATTCCATGATGACGCTGCCTTCGCCGGTCGGGCTGATAAAAGCGTCGTGCTTTTCAGCGGTTGCACCGGTCATCGGCTGGAACCAGTGGGTGAAGTGGGTGGCACCCAGTTCCATAGCCCAGTCTTTCATCGCGTTGGCGACGACTTCGGCATCTTCACGGCCGAGGGGTTCGTCGTATTTGATCGTCCGCATGACGCTTTTGTAGATATGCTTCGGCAAGCGCTTGCGCATGACTGCGACGTTAAAAACCTTGGAACCGAACAGATCGACGACGCTGTCTTTCTGATCTTTCTTTTCTAACATTTCAGACATGATATCCTCCTTATTAAACAACTAAACAACCAGATACAAAAAAGGGGCATCGAAAATAGCATCGCTATTTTCAGACGCCCTTGTCTGTGTTTGTTATAAATTTTATATATACATGATACACGAATCCCTATTTTTTGTCAATGTGATTTTTAATAAAATTACAAAGGGAAACGAGCAGAAAAGCCGTCAAACAACGGAGACAGATCGGCAGACACGCAGACCTGCGCGGGACGGGGGGTGTATAGCGGCTTGATATTGAGGTATATATTATAGAAGAGAACCGATAAAACGTGACAACCCACTGCCTTTCTTGTTAAATTTATAAAAACGCCTTGTATTTTAAAGTGGAATGTGATTTAATAGGGATACTATAATATTGTATACATGAGAGCAAGGGCGTTCTACACAGGTCATTTTCAATGGGTTTTCCCCATTGAGATGGCTTGTTCGTGGACGCCCTTTTTATGTGACGATTAAGAAGGAGAATAGGATGTTAAAGAAAGAAGGAGAAATACGAATCCCGTCGGGTTGTGCGATTTCCGGTATCATTGACCGGACAGGCCGCCAGAGCATCAACGGCCAGACGATCGTCGATTCCATTGCCGTTATGCACGATCGGTCCAATGGATTGGGCGGCGGATTTGCCGGCTACGGCATCTATCCGGATTACGCGGATTCCTACGCGTTTCACGTCTTTTACGACGATTTGAAGGCGCGTCAGGAAACAGAACGTTATCTCGACCGTTACTTCGACGTGGTCAACATGAGCCGAATTCCGGTCCGCCCGAACCGCAACGTCGTCGACGCACCGCTCATCTGGCGCTACTTTGTCAATCCGCTGTTCAACCGGATTCAGGAAGATGAAGGGGAAATCGACGAAAAGAAATTCATCGTCGAAACCGTCTTCTACGTCAACACGTACATTGACGGCGCGTACATCTTCTCTTCCGGGAAGAACATGGGCATTTTCAAGGGTGTCGGTTTCCCGGAAGACATCGGGGATTTCTACAAGCTGGAAGATTACGACGGCTACTGCTGGACGGCTCACGGCCGTTATCCGACGAACACCCCGGGCTGGTGGGGCGGCTGCCATCCCTTTGCGCTGCTCGATCACTCCATCGTTCACAACGGGGAAATTTCGTCCTACGACGCGAACCGCCGCTACATCGAAATGTTCGACTACAAATGCAACCTGCTCACCGATACGGAAGTCATCACCTACATCATCGACTACCTGAAGCGGAAGAAAGGATTTGATTACGAAGACATCGCGAAAATCATTGCCGCACCGTTCTGGGAAGAAATCGATCATATGAGCGAAAAAGAAGCGCGGAAAATGAAGCTGCTCAGAAACACTTACTCGAGTCTTTTGATTACCGGGCCGTTCTCGATCATCTGCGGATTCGATCACGGCCTGATGGCCCTCAATGACCGCCTGAAGCTGCGTTCAATGGTGGCTGGAGAAAAGGACGACATCGTTTATATCGCCAGTGAAGAAGCGGCAATCCGCCGCATCTGCCCGGATATCGACGGCATTTGGGCGCCGCGGGGCGGCGAACCGATCATTGTTCACGCGAGCAAGGAGGCAATGTAATGGGAATTCAATACTTATATCCGGAATTTGAAGTGCACCGCAATTTCGATCGGTGCATCAAATGCCGCGTCTGCGAACGACAGTGCTCAGAACAGGTGCACTTTTACGACGAAGAAGACGACATCATGCGGGCGGACGAATCCAAATGTGTCGACTGCCAACGCTGCGTCACCATGTGTCCGACGCGCGCCCTCAAAATTGTAAAGACGGAAAACACCTTCCGTCCGAACGAAAACTGGCATCAGAATACCATCGAAGAAATTTACCGTCAGGCGACCACCGGCGGCGCCCTGCTTTCCAGTATGGGCAACCCGAAGGATTACCCGTCCTATTGGGACCGCATCCTTCTCAACGCCAGCCAGGTCACGAATCCGTCCATCGACCCACTGCGCGAACCGATGGAAACGAAGGTTTTCCTCGGCAAGAAGCCTCACGATCTCGAATTCGATTCCCACGGCGAGCTGATTTCTAAGCTGCCGCCGCAAATCGAGCTGGAAGTGCCAGTCATGTTCTCGGCCATGTCCTTTGGAGCCATTTCCGAAAACGCGCACAAATCACTGGCCCGGGCAGCCACAGCCTGCGGCACCTGCTACAACACCGGTGAAGGCGGGCTCAACAAATCTTTGTACCCCTACGGACCGAACACGATCGTTCAGGTCGCGTCTGGCCGTTTCGGTGTCCACGAAGATTACCTGAAAGCCGGCTGCGCCATCGAAATTAAAATGGGCCAGGGGGCCAAGCCAGGGATCGGCGGCCACCTGCCGGGACGCAAAATTGGGCCGAAGGTTGCAGAAACCCGAATGATTCCGGAAGGCTCCGACGCGATTTCACCGGCGCCGCACCACGATATTTATTCAATTGAAGACCTGCGTCAGCTGGTCTACTCCCTCAAGGAAGCGACGAATTACGAAAAACCGGTCATCGTCAAGATCGCGGCGGTCCACAACGTAGCGGCCATCGCTTCCGGGATTGCCCGCTCCGGCGCGGACATCATCGCGATCGACGGATTCCGCGGCGGGACCGGCGCAGCGCCGACCCGTATCCGCGACAACGTCGGGATTCCGATCGAACTGGCTCTGGCATCAGTCGACCAGCGGCTGCGCGACGAAAAAATCAGAAACGACATTTCCATTGTCGTCGGCGGGAGTATCCGCTCGTCCGCTGACGTGGTCAAGGCCATCGCCCTCGGCGCCGACGCCTGCTACATCGGGACAGCTGCGCTGATCGCGCTGGGCTGCCACCTGTGCAGACAGTGCTCGAGAGGCCTGTGCAACTGGGGCATCGCGACACAGAGAGAAGACCTCTGCCGCCGCTTGAACCCGGATATCGGGACCGAACACCTGATCAATCTGCTCACCGCGTGGAACAACGAAATCAAAGAAATGATGGGCGGCATGGGGATCAACTCCATCGAAGCACTGAGAGGCAACCGCCTGATGCTCCGCGGCGTCGGCATGACGGAAAAAGAATTGGAAATCCTCGGCATCAAGCACGCCGGAGAATAAAGAAGGGGGAGCAACATTGAAACGCGTTTATGTCAATGAAGAATGGTGCCTCGGCTGCCATTTGTGTGAATTCAACTGCGGCTTCGCCAACTCCGGCGAATCGAGCATGATCAAAGCCTATCATCGGGAACAGAAACCGCTGTCCCGCATTCGCGTAGAAGACGGCGAGCTGAACGGCGAACCCATCCATTTTGCGGTGAACTGCCGTCACTGCGAAGAACCCTACTGCGTCAAGGGCTGCATCACCGGCGCCCTGTCTGTTGAAGACGGCGTTGTCAAAATCGATCAGGACCAGTGCATCGGCTGCCGGACCTGTATCGCGATGTGCCCCTACGGCTGTCTGGTGCTGTCTCACAACCACACGATGCTGAAATGCGAATTGTGTCTGGAAAACAGCTGCGGCGAACCGGCCTGCGTCGCCGGCTGCCCGAACAGAGCCATTGTTTACGAAGAAAGGGGCTGAGAACATGAAGACGAAATACTTGATTATCGGGAATTCCGCCGCGGCGATCGGCGGCGTCCAGGGAATCCGCAAGGTCGATAAGCGGAGCAAAATCGTCCTGGTGGCCGACGAACCCTACTCAACCTACTCGAGACCGCTGATTTCCTACTGGCTTGAAGGCCGGGTGGATCGGGAACACATGGTTTACCGCAATCCCGATTTCTACAGACAATACGGCGTCGACACAATGCTCGGCACTAAGGTGACGGCCATCGATCCGGCGGCGCACTCGGTGACGACGGATGACGGCAAAACCATCACCTACGAACAGCTCTTGATTGCGACCGGCTCCAATCCCTTCGTGCCGCCGATCGAAGGCAAGGAAAAGGCCAAGAACGCCTTTACCTTCACGACCTTTGACGACGCCCAGGGCGTGAAGAAGGCCCTGAAGCCGGACGCCAAAGTCGTCATCATGGGCGGCGGGCTCATCGGCTTGAAGGCCGCCGAAGCGTTAATCGATCAGGTCGCGAGCCTGACCATCGTCGACCTGGCTGACCGGGTCATGCCGTCGGTGCTCGACGCGGAAGTCGCCCAGGTCATGCAGCAGCATCTGACCGACCTCGGGATGGAATTGCGGCTTAAAACCAGCATCAAGAGCGTCAACAGCATGAGCGTCACGCTGAGCGACGGCGCGAAGCTGCCCTACGACATCTTGATCTTTGCCGTTGGGACCCGCCCGAATCAGGCGCTGGCTGAAACGGCCGGCATCGCATGCGAACGGGGCATTCTGACCAATACAAGCCAGCTGACCTCTGCCGCCGACATTTACGCCGCCGGCGACTGCACCCAGAGCCACGACATCAGCGCCGACGTGAACCGCAACATCGCGATTCTGCCCAACGCGTTTATGCAGGGTGAAACCGCAGGCATCAACATGGCCGGTGGCGAAGCGGTCTTTGATAAGGCCTTCCCGATTAACTCGATGGGCGTCAAGGGCTTCTATATGCTCACAGCGGGCAGTACCGAAGGCCAGCCCCAGATTGTCAAGACGCCGGACGGCATCCGCAAATTCTATATTGCGGGGGATACCCTCAAGGGCTACATGATTTTAGGCGAATGCCAGCGCGCGGGGATTTACACCGATTTGATTCGACAGCAGACCAGATTGTCGACAGTGGATTGGGACAGCCTCGCTAAAGCGCCGAAGCTCGCGGCCTTTGATGTGTCCGTGAGAAAAGCGGATTTGGCTCAGGCACACTGATAAGCGAGGTTAACGATGATCATAGATGCAACGAACAAATACTACAAACAGCTGAATGAGGAAATCAAGCACACCCAGGCCCACGACGTCACGGTGAAGAATGTGCTCGGGCAGCGCTATATCGGCACCGGCGTCAAGGACAAAAAGATGACGGTGTACGGCACGCCGGGCAACGCGATGGGCGCGTACCTCGACAACATCGACATCGAAGTCTTTGGCAACGCCCAGGACGCGGTTGGCGACACGATGAACGACGGCCACATCGTCATTCACGGTAAAGCCGGCGACACGCTGGGCTACGCGATGCGCGGCGGCAGCATTTACGTCAAGGGCGATGCGGGCTATCGCGTCGGCATTCACATGAAGGCTTACAAGGACAAACAGCCGGTCATTGTCGTCGGCGGGTGCGTCGGCTCCTTCCTCGGCGAATACCAGGCCGGTGGGACCATTTTGGTGCTGGGCATCGGCAGCCAGGACAGCTCGCCGATCGGCAATTACTGCGGCACAGGGATGCATGGCGGCAACATGTATATCAGAAGCGCAGTGAAGCCGGAATTCCTGCCGCCGCAGGTCTCCATTGAGCTCTGCAACTCCAAGGACATGGCGGCCATTCAGCCGTTGATCGACCAGTTCTGCGAATACTTCGACATCAAGGAAGATATCCTGCGGGATAAACCCTATTACCATATCTTCCCGAATGCGGACAACCCGTACAAGAGCCTTTACACGTCCTATTGATGGGCGATGATTTATAATCCCGGAATTTCCGGGATTTTTTTAATAAAAGGCTTTTCCCACGGCGCAGTTCGGTTATAATAGAAAACAATACCAAAGCAATAAGTAATTTTGAGAAAGGAGTGATGGGGCATGTGCGAATTGTTTGCATTTTCTTCCAAAAAGCCCAAAGATTTAACCGATGCATTGACCCGTTTTTACGCCAGAAGCGTTGACCAACCCAACGGTTGGGGACTGGCTGAATACGACGACGAGGGCCGGATGTGTATGCACAAGGGTCCTGAACGTGCGGTCGATTCGATCGTCCTGCCCCGTTTAATCGGCGAGGGCATTCCGCGCAAGCGCGTCCTCGGGCATATCCGTCTGGCCACCGTCGGCAGCATCAATGTCAACAACTGCCACCCCTTTGTGGCCTACGACGGCACCGGCCGGGAATGGACGCTGATTCACAACGGCACGGTCTTTAACAGCGCGGCGTTGATCCGCTACTACAAACAGCAGGAGGGGGAAACGGACTCCGAACGGCTGCTGCTCTATTTAATGGATTTGATCGACGAAAAGACGCGCCGGGTCGGCCATCCGCTGAACAAGGACGAACGCTTCGACGTCATTCAGAGCATGCTCGCCTCGATGGCGGACCGCAATAAGCTGAACCTTTTTCTCTACGACGGGGAACAGTTTTACGTCCACGCCAACAACGCGCCGGCGATGCTCTACTACCTCGAGGACACGACCCCCGGCGACGAAGCCCTTTTATTCGCGACCAATCCTTATCTCGAAGGTGACTGGAAGGAAGTGCCGAAAACGCGGCTCCTCGCGTTCAGCGACGGCGTCTTCACCCGCGAAGGGGTCAATCACCACATCATGTTCCACAGCGATTATTACCGGATCATGCTGGAACCGACCCATCCGGAAATGGATTTTTCGTTTCTTTAATTTTTATATTCATCATCAAAAAACAGGCTGATAGTTCAATCTATCAGCCTGTTTCAGACTGTCGACAAAGTCTAGAGGGAAACGCTCTAGGCTTTGTTTTTTTATAGCAGTCAGTCATTTTTCACCTGTCGCAATACAAACGTGGTAAAATAGCAATAATAGAAACAGGCCATGCATT